>OBVF01000033.1_pt1 | contig 132793 bp, 155 predicted proteins | sample 1476041 | NCBI WGS metagenome assembly OBVF01 (sample SAMEA2579983, study PRJEB22360) | human gut metagenome
TAGAGCGCACGCCTGATAAGCGTGAGGTCGGTGGTTCGAGTCCACTTGTGCCCATTATAAATATGGTCCGTTGGTCAAGGGGTTAAGACACCGCCTTTTCACGGCGGTAACACGGGTTCGAATCCCGTACGGACTATTATAATTTGGAGGATTACCCAAGTCCGGCTGAAGGGAACGGTCTTGAAAACCGTCAGGCGTGTAAAAGCGTGCGTGGGTTCGAATCCCACATCCTCCTTTAGTATTGTTGACGCGGGATGGAGCAGCTAGGTAGCTCGTCGGGCTCATAACCCGAAGGTCGTAGGTTCAAATCCTGCTCCCGCAATAGAAGGCTCGGTAGCTCAGTTGGTAGAGCAATGGATTGAAGCTCCATGTGTCGGCGGTTCGATTCCGTCTCGCGCCATTAGTTTTATATTTTTAGGAAGGGTAGCGAAGAGGCTAAACGCGGCGGACTGTAAATCCGCTCCTTCGGGTTCGGGGGTTCGAATCCCTCCCCTTCCATATTACGGGCATAGTTTAAAGGTAGAACTAAGGTCTCCAAAACCTTCAGTGTGGGTTCAATTCCTACTGCCCGTGTTGACGTTATGGCGAATGTGGTGAAGTGGTTAACACACCAGATTGTGGCTCTGGCATGCGTGGGTTCGATTCCCATCATTCGCCTTTCTATTATTGGGGTATAGCCAAGCGGTAAGGCAAGGGACTTTGACTCCCTCATGCGTTGGTTCGAATCCAGCTACCCCAGTTTATTTGCCGGCGTGGCGGAATTGGCAGACGCGCTGGACTCAAAATCCAGTGTCCGCAAGGACGTGCCGGTTCGACCCCGGCCGCCGGTATAAAATAGCAAAAAGTCCTATAGGTTAGGACTTTTTGCTATTTTTCTGTTATTTGTTAAGAATAATGGGATTTTTTATTCTTGAATTTACAATATAAGTGCATAATAAAAACTCATAAGATTTTCTAGTAAAATAGACTTAACCAAACCTCTTATTACGAAAGGAAATCTTATGAGCTATCACCATTTTACCATAGATGAGCGTGAAAGTATTCTTAGTTATCGTACTCAAGGGATAACCTTTTCTCAAAGAATGGCAACGTCATTCAAAACAAGGCAACTATTCACCTAGTAGGGCACAAACAGTCTATCGTCTTACTAAATCACACTGTGGACAAAAAAGAAATTAGAACCAGATCTCGTGTTAAGTGATACCGTCAAACCTCTTTTCTTGATTACCAATGGTTGCCTGAAGAAGAGGATAAGATTGAATTATTTTTAAAATTTTGTCAATTATAGTATATGATGGGACTTGAGCTCTAGCAAGAGCAAAGTTTGCTCTCGCTTTTTTAATGTTTAATTTTAAAATATGGTATGTTCTTAATACTGAAAATTCTATCTTTGTAAGGGTGTCAGTTGCTTAAAATATGAGTACCTAAGTCTTAAAATTGTTACTGCTAATTTTATTGCTATACCATAAAAATTTATGGCTTGGAATGAATATGGATATTTTTGTTATCTTCTAAAATTATTTGATATAATAGATGTAATATTTTAAAAGGATTATTGAATGGCTATTATTGAAAAGGCACCAGCTAAGATTAATTTGGGGCTAGATATTATAGGAAAACGACCAGATGGTTATCATGATTTATCTATGATTATGGTTAGTGTTGATTTGAATGACTATATTATGGTTTCTGAAATTGATGGAAGTGAGATTGTGGTTGAGTCTGATAATCATAAAATGCCCTTAAATGGTAAAAATGACGTTTTTAAGGCTGCTAAATTGATTCGTGAGGCTTGTCAGATTGATTCAGGAGTTAAGATTGAATTGAAAAAATCAATTCCTATTTGTGCTGGTCTAGGTGGTGGTTCAACAGATGCTGCTGCTACAATTCGAGCTTTGGATAAATTATGGCAGCTTAATCTTTCTAAGAATGAAATGATTGATGTTGGATTTCAAATAGGGAGTGATGTTCCGTACTGTCTGGAGGCAGGCTGTGCGTGTATTTCTGGTAAGGGAGAGATTGTAGAATGTCTTGATTATCAATTATCAGCTTGGGTTGTTTTGGTGAAACCTGAGTTTGGTGTTTCAACACGTACGGTTTTTCCCGAGATTGATTGTAAGACGATTTCACGTGTAGACATTGCTTCGTTACGAGAGGCGGTGCTTGCTAAGGATTACGAAAAAATGATTGCATATATGGGAAATTCTTTGGAGGATATTACTATTAAGCGCAAGCCATTTATTCAAAAAATCAAGGATCGGATGATGAGTTGTGGGGCAGATGTTGCTTTGATGACGGGAAGTGGTCCGACAGTTTATGCTTTGTGTCGTTCGGAAAAAAAAGCCGACCGTCTGGTCAATAGTATGCGTGGTTTTTGTAAGGAAGTTTACAAAGTTCGTATTTTATAGAGGAAAGAGTCAAGTCATTGATTCTTTTTTTAGTTTTTGATATAATTAACTGGTTAATGAAATGAGGTGTGAAATATGCAGCTAGAGAAGCAAGTAGATAAGTTAGTAAATCAAATTTTGTTGAAATCAGAAAATCAGCATGAATTGTTGTTTGGTGATTGTCAGAGTGGTGTAGCCATAACAAATACTCAAGAGCATATCTTAATGCTTCTGTCACATGAACGTTTGACAAATTCTGATTTGGCAAAACGTTTGAATATTAGTCAGGCGGCAGTAACGAAGGCAATTAAGTATTTGGTGAGTCAAGGAATGTTAGCGTCTGTGAAAAATAAAGAGGATGCGCGAGTGACTTATTTTGAATTGACAGACATTGCTAAGCCAGTTGCCAAAGAGCATACTCATCATCATGATGCAACATTGGCTGTTTACAAAAATTTATTTAACCAGTTTTCTGAGGATGAACAAGACGTTATTGCACGATTTTTGAAGGTCTTTTCAGATGAGTTAGAAGGGCGAGAATGAGATATATTACTGTAGAAGATTTGTCTTTTCAATATGATAGTGAGCCAGTTTTAGAAGGAATTAACTATCATCTTGATAGTGGAGAATTTGTCACTTTAACAGGTGAAAATGGTGCTGCCAAATCTACGTTGGTAAAGGCGACATTAGGTATTTTGACACCAAAGAGTGGTCAAGTAACCATTTCAAAAACGAATAAAGAGGGTAAGAAGCTCCGCATTGCTTATTTACCACAGCAAATTGCGAGTTTTAACGCAGGTTTTCCATCAACGGTTTATGAATTTGTGAAATCAGGGCGTTATCCAAGGAATGGTTGGTTTCGTCGTCTGACCAAGCATGATGATGAGCATGTCAAAATTAGCTTAGAATCTGTTGGCATGTGGGAAAATCGTCATAAGAGAATTGGTAGCTTGTCAGGTGGGCAAAAACAGCGTGTTGTTATTGCTAGAATTTTTGCATCTGATCCTGATATTTTTATTTTGGATGAACCAACTACTGGTATGGATGCTGGAACGACAGAAACTTTTTATGAGTTGATGCATCATAGTGCGCATAAACATGGAAAGTCTGTTTTGATGATTACTCATGATCCAGATGAGGTAAAACATTATGCTGACCGTAACATTCATTTGGTACGTAATCAAAAGATGCCATGGCGTTGTTTTAATGTGCATGGTACTGATGTGAAAGGGGCTACTGATGTTGATTGAAATATTTTCTTATGATTTTATGCAACGTGCTATTATGGCAGTAATTGCTATTAGTATTTTTGCCCCGATTTTAGGAATTTTCCTTATCCTACGTCATCAAAGTTTAATGAGTGATACGCTTAGCCACGTTTCTTTGGCCGGTGTTGCCTTAGGCATTTTGCTTGGGACTTCAACAACTTGGTCAACGATTCTTGTTGTCACGATTGCTGCGGTTATTTTGGAGTACTTGCAGACGGTTTATAAGCATTATGTTGAAATTTCAACAGCTATTTTAATGTCGCTTGGTTTGGCGATTTCGTTGATTGTGACGAGTAAGTCTGAAAATGGTAGTAGTGTTAATTTGGATCAATATTTGTTTGGTTCGATTATTACGATAAATATGGTGCAGGTAATTGCGTTGTTTGCCATTGCAGTTGTTGTTGTGCTTCTAACGATTTTATTTATTAGACCGATGTACATTTTGACATTTGATGAGGAGACCGCTTTTGTTGATGGTTTGCCTGTCCGTTTAATGTCTGTTCTCTTTAATATTGTGACAGGGATTGCGATCGCTTTGACAATTCCTGCGGCTGGAGCTCTTTTAGTTTCAACGATTATGGTTTTGCCAGCAAGTATTGCTATGCGCTTGGGGAAGAATTTTAAATCAGTCATTCTTATTGGCGTAATCGTTGGTTTTATTGGTATGGTGGCTGGTATTATCACGTCTTACTACTGGGAAACACCTGCGAGTGCAACCATTACGGTTATTTTTGTGGGAATTTTCCTTTTGGTGAATTTATTTAATATGATTCTTCATCGTAATAGCTAAAAAAGAGGAGCCGCCCCTCTTTTTTTGCTGTTATAAAAAACAGACACCCAATGGTGCCTGTAAAGATTGTGCTAATTAGTATGTTAACACGAAGTATTTTTTCTTACCGCGACGGATAACTGTTAGTTCGTTATCGATTTTATCGTCGTCAGAAAGTGTGTAGTCTAAATCTTGGATACGTTCACCATTGATGTAGATGGCACCATTTTGAACGTCTTCACGTGCTTGACGTTTTGATGGTGAGATTTTTGCAGCTACAAGAATTTCAACGATATTGCGGTTATTGTCTGCTTGAACAGCGTAGTTAGGAACATTGTTTAGACCTTGTTTCAATTCTTTTGCTGAAAGGCTTTTGATGTTTCCGGCGAAGAGTTGTTCAGTGATTTTAAGGGCTTGTTTGTAAGCTGCTTCGCCGTGAACAAGTGTGACAACTTCGCGTGCTAAGATTTTTTGTGCTAAGCGTTCGTGACGAGCTGCGTTGAATTCTTCTTCTATTTCAGCAATTTCTTCTAGTGAAAGGAATGTGAAGATTTTCAAGAAGCGAACAGCGTCGTCATCCATAACGTTGAGCCAGAATTGGTACATTTCGTATGGAGATGTTTTTTCAGCGTCAAGCCAAACAGCATTTCCTTCAGATTTACCGAATTTTTTACCTGTTGAATCAGTGATGAGTGGTACGGTCATGACATGACCTGTTTTATCAGCTTTGCGGCGTAGCAACTCTGTACCAGCAGTCATATTTCCCCATTGGTCTGAACCACCGATTTGCAAGGTAACGTTGTATTTGTCATTTAATTCATAGAAATCGTAACCTTGCATGATTTGGTAGGCGAATTCAGTGTATGAGATACCAGTTTCGATACGTTTTTTAACGGATTCTTTACTCATCATAGCATTGACAGTAAAGTATTTTCCGACATCACGTAGGAAGTCAATGAAACTGACATTGCCAAACCAATCATAGTTGTTTACCATAACGGCTTTGTTGTCACCATTTTCGAAATCAAGGAAACGTGATAATTGATTTTGAATCTTAGTTACCCAGCCGTCAACAGTTTCTTTAGTTTGAAGACTGCGTTCAGCATCTTTGAATGATGGGTCGCCGATAAGTCCGGTAGCTCCTCCAACAAGAGCATATGGTTTATGCCCTGCTAATTGCAGGCGGCGTGATGTTAAAATAGCAACGAGGTGACCAAGGTGTAAGCTATCAGCTGTAGGATCATAACCAGTATAATAGGATACTTGCCCTTCTGTTAATGCTTTGACAAGGGCTTCTTCATCAGTAGTTTGAAAAACTAAGCCACGTTCTTTGAGTTCTTCGAATATGTTCACGAGCTTTCTCCTTACTTAAAATTTTGAGGTTAATAGTAATTTCTAGCTAAGTTAACTCTACCTCAATGATATATTGTAGTTTACAGGCTATTATATCAAAAAGCGGTACTTCTATGCAAGCTTTATCAAAGTTTGGTATAATATTAATGAGGTATTAGAATGTTTAAGAGAAACAAGGAAAAGAAAAAAACAAATCACCAGAAACTTAGTGTTATAGATTTGGGTTCGGTTGCTTTAAGAACAGTGAAATTATTAACCGACTTTTTTTATATTATTATTATCCTGTTTGGGATGTTAGGGGCGGGTACTGCTTTTGGTTATCTTGCGAGTCAGATTGATTCTGTCAAAGTTCCTAGCAAGGAAAGTCTGGTTAGTCAGGTAACATCTTTGACTAGGATTTCAGAGATGTCGTATTCTGATGGTAGTTCGATTGCAAGTATTGATACTGATTTGTTGCGAACACCTGTTGAAAGCGACGAGATTTCAGACAATGTTAAAAAAGCCATTATTGCGACTGAGGATGAAAATTTTGAGAGCCATGATGGTGTTGTTCCAAAAGCTGTTTTTCGTGCAACCTTGGCTTCAGTGCTTGGTTTGGGTGAGACAAGTGGTGGATCAACTCTTACGCAACAGTTGATTAAACAACAAATTTTGGGAGACGATCCAACCTTTAGACGTAAATCACGCGAAATTATCTACGCATTAGCGCTGGAACGTTATTTGAGTAAGGATGAGATTTTGACTGATTATCTTAATGTCTCTCCATTCGGACGTAATAATAAAGGTGAAAATATTGCTGGGATTGAGGAAGCAGCGCAAGGTATTTTTGGCGTTTCAGCCAGTGATTTGACAATTCCACAAGCGGCATTTTTGGCTGGTTTGCCACAAAGTCCGATTGTCTATTCCCCATACACAGCTACAGGGCAGTTGAAAGACGAGGAGGATATGGCTTATGGTTTGTCTCGTCAGCAAGATGTCCTTTACAATATATATCGCGCAGGCTATTTGACTAAAGCTGAATATGAGGAATATAAGGCTTATGATGTTAGTCGGGATTTCATTCAACCTGAATCGACGACAACGAGTGAACATGATTTTCTTTATTATGCTGTTTTAGAAGAAGCTCAGGATATCATGTATGATTATTTGGTTGAGCAAAATGGTGTTTCTGAACAAGAACTAAAAAATGATTCAACGAAGGAATCTTACCAAAAATTGGCTTTAGAAGCGTTGCAACAGGGGGGGTATACCGTTAAAACAACGATTGATAAAGATGTTTATAATACCATGCAGAATGCTGTGGCACAGTATGGTAGCACGCTTGACCAAGGAAGCTCTCAAACAGTTGAGGTTGGTAATGTCTTGATGGATAATTCTACTGGAGCTATTCTAGGCTTTATTGGTGGACGGGATTATTCAACTAACCAGAACAACCATGCGTTTGATACTGCGAGGTCGCCAGGGTCAAGTATTAAGCCGATTATCGCATATGGGATTGCTATTGACCAAGGGCTTTTAGGTAGTGCTAGTATGTTATCTAACTATCCGACAACTTTCTCTAGTGGTCAGTCAATCATGCACGGTAGTGAAGAAGGAACGGCAATGGTTACTCTCCAAGAAGCTTTGAATACGTCATGGAATATTCCAGCTTATTGGACGTATCAAATGTTGCTCAATGATGACGTTGATGTTGAATCTTACATGAAGAAAATGGGATATGATATTGATGATTATTCTATTGAAAGCTTGCCTTTAGGTGGAGGAATTGAGACAACAGTTCTTCAACAAGTTAATGCTTACCAAATGATTTCAAATGGTGGTGTTTACTTGAAAGGTTACATGGTTGACAGTATCACAGATAGTCAAGGCAATGTTATTTATCAACATAAAGCTAATCCTGTACGTGTCTTTTCTGAAGCAACGGCTAGCATTTTAAATCAGTTATTAAAAGAAGTTATCACTGGTGGTGGTACGACAAAATTTTATGCAGATTTGAAGAGTTTAAATGCGACAGCCGCTAGTGCGGATTGGACAGGTAAAACCGGTACAACTGACAATTATACAGACGTGTGGCTTGTGCTATCAACACCGAAAGTAACGCTTGGTGGTTGGGCAGGTAATGACGACAATACTTCCTTACCTGATGCAGCAGGATATTCTTATAATGCGCAGTACATGGCTTATTTGGTTAATGCCATCTATAACGCTGATTCAAGTGTCTTAGGTGTTGGTAAGAAATATAGTTTGTCTTCAAATGTTATCAAATCAACTGTTCTTAAAGCAACAGGTTTACAGCCTGGTACGGTGACGGTCAATGGTCGTTCGCTTACTGTGAGTGGTGAAACAACGACAAGTTATTGGGCTAAGAATGGTGCAGGTACAATGACTTATAAATTTGCTATTGGTGGGACAGATAGTGATTATACAAAAGCTTGGGAAAGTTTGTTGAGTAATTCATCTATCACAACAAGTAGCAGCAACTAATATACTTGCAAAAATTAAAAAAATAAGGTATAATGTTAACAACTATTTGTCGTCTGCTTTAGTTGAAATATTGTCCAACTAAGGTTTACAGCAGTTAAATCACACTTTTACTGGTCAGATTTAGCTGCTCTTTTTGTGCCTAATTTTAGAAAAAATAGGAGTTGTAACCTATATTTAAAGATTCTAAAAATTCACATCAACGACACACTTGGCAGGGTGTTTTAATGAGCAACCTAACTATAAAGGTCAAAATGAAAAATAATGATGATTCTCGTCAAAATGAAGGGAATCGGGTTATGTGACATTTATTGACCTCTGTATTTTAATGAAGGAGTAAAAAACTTGGCAGGACATGAAGTTCAGTACGGAAAACACCGTACACGTCGTAGCTTTTCAAGAATCAAGGAAGTTCTTGATTTACCTAACTTGATTGAAATTCAAACGGATTCTTTTAAAGACTTCTTGGATAATGGATTGAGAGAAGTTTTTGAAGATGTACTTCCGATTACAAACTTTACGGATACTATGGAGCTTGAATTTGTTGGTTACGAATTAAAAGAGCCTAAATATACGCTTGAAGAAGCTCGTATCCACGATGCATCTTATTCAGCACCTATTTTTGTAACCTTCCGTTTGATTAATAAAGAAACAGGAGAAATCAAAACTCAAGAAGTTTTCTTCGGTGATTTCCCAATCATGACTGAAATGGGTACATTCATCATCAACGGTGGTGAACGTATTATCGTTTCTCAGTTAGTTCGTTCTCCTGGTGTTTATTTCAACGATAAAGTTGATAAAAACGGTAAAGTTGGTTACGGTTCAACTGTAATTCCTAACCGTGGAGCTTGGCTTGAATTAGAAACAGATTCAAAAGACATTGCTTACACACGTATTGACCGTACACGTAAAATTCCATTTACAACACTTGTACGTGCACTTGGTTTCTCAGGTGATGATGAAATCGTGGATATCTTCGGTGACAGCGAGCTTGTTCGTAATACTATTGAAAAAGATATTCATAAAAATCCAGCAGATTCACGTACTGACGAAGCGCTTAAAGAAATTTACGAACGCCTTCGTCCAGGTGAACCAAAAACAGCCGATAGCTCACGTAGTTTGCTTGTAGCTCGCTTCTTTGACCCACGTCGTTATGACTTGGCAGCTGTTGGACGTTACAAAATCAATAAAAAACTTAACGTCAAGACTCGTCTCTTGAACCAAACTATAGCTGAAAACTTGGTTGATACTGAAACTGGTGAAATTCTTGTTGAAGCTGGTACAGTAATGACACGTGACGTGATTGATTCAATTGCTGAACAATTAGATGGTGACCTTAACAAATTTGTTTACACACCAAATGATTACGCTGTTGTCACTGAACCTGTCGTTCTTCAAAAATTCAAAGTTGTGTCACCGGTTGACCCAGACCGCGTTGTTACAATCGTAGGTAATGCAAATCCTGATGATAAAGCGCGTGCACTTACACCAGCAGACATCTTGGCTGAAATGTCATACTTCCTTAATCTTGCTGAAGGTCTTGGTAAAGTTGACGATATCGACCACCTTGGTAACCGTCGTATTCGTGCCGTTGGTGAATTGCTTGCTAACCAATTCCGTATTGGTCTTGCTCGTATGGAACGTAATGTTCGTGAACGTATGTCAGTTCAAGACAATGAAGTGTTGACACCACAACAAATCATCAACATTCGTCCTGTAACTGCGGCTGTTAAAGAATTCTTCGGTTCTTCTCAATTGTCACAGTTCATGGACCAACACAACCCACTTTCTGAATTGTCTCACAAACGTCGTTTGTCAGCCTTAGGACCTGGTGGTTTGACTCGTGACCGTGCTGGTTATGAAGTTCGTGACGTGCACTACACTCACTATGGTCGTATGTGTCCGATTGAAACTCCTGAAGGACCTAACATCGGTTTGATTAATAACTTGTCAACATACGGACATCTTAATAAATATGGTTTCATCCAAACACCATATCGTAAAGTTGACCGTACTACTGGTGTGGTTACAAACGAAATTGTTTGGTTGACTGCCGATGAAGAAGATGAATACACGGTAGCGCAAGCTAACTCGAAACTTAACGAAGATGGAACATTCGCTGAAGAAATTGTTATGGGACGTCATCAAGGTAATAACCAAGAATTCCCATCAAACATCGTTGACTTCGTGGATGTTTCTCCTAAACAAGTAGTTGCCGTTGCGACAGCATGTATTCCTTTCCTTGAAAATGATGATTCAAACCGTGCCCTTATGGGTGCCAACATGCAACGTCAAGCGGTGCCATTGATTGACCCACATGCACCATATGTTGGTACTGGTATGGAATATCAAGCAGCTCACGATTCTGGTGCCGCTGTTATCGCTAAACATGATGGACGCGTAGTCTTCTCAGACGCTGAAAAAGTTGAAGTTCGTCGTGAAGATGGTTCACTTGATGTTTACCACATTACTAAATTCCGTCGTTCAAACTCAGGTACAGCATACAACCAACGTACACTTGTTAAAGTTGGTGATATTGTTGAAAAAGGTGACTTCATTGCTGACGGACCTTCTATGGAAAAAGGTGAAATGGCACTTGGTCAAAACCCAATCGTTGCCTACATGACATGGGATGGTTACAACTATGAAGATGCCGTTATCATGAGCGAACGTCTTGTTAAAGAAGATGTTTACACATCAGTTCACTTGGAAGAATTTGAATCAGAAACACGTGATACTAAGTTAGGCCCTGAAGAAATCACTCGCGAAATTCCAAACGTTGGTGAAGAAGCTCTTAAAGACCTTGACGAAATGGGTATTATCCGTATTGGTGCTGAAGTTAAAGAAGGTGATATCCTTGTAGGTAAAGTAACACCTAAAGGTGAAAAAGACCTTTCTGCTGAAGAACGCCTTCTTCACGCAATCTTCGGTGATAAATCTCGTGAAGTACGTGATACATCACTTCGTGTACCACACGGTGGAGACGGTGTTGTTCGTGACGTTAAAATCTTCACACGTGCTAACGGTGATGAATTGCAATCAGGTGTCAACATGCTCGTTCGTGTTTACATTGCACAAAAACGTAAAATCAAAGTCGGAGATAAAATGGCCGGTCGTCACGGAAACAAAGGGGTTGTTTCTCGTATCGTTCCTGTTGAAGACATGCCATATCTTCCAGACGGAACTCCAGTTGATATCATGTTGAACCCTCTTGGGGTGCCATCTCGTATGAATATCGGACAAGTTATGGAACTTCACCTTGGTATGGCAGCTCGTAACCTCGGTATTCACATTGCAACTCCAGTCTTTGACGGGGCAACTTCAGAAGACCTTTGGGATACTGTTCGTGAAGCTGGTATGGATAGCGACGCTAAGACAGTTCTTTATGACGGTCGTACAGGTGAACCATTTGATAATCGTGTCTCTGTTGGTATCATGTACATGATCAAACTTCACCACATGGTTGATGATAAACTTCACGCTCGTTCAGTTGGTCCTTACTCACTTGTTACACAACAACCTCTTGGTGGTAAAGCACAATTTGGTGGACAACGTTTCGGTGAAATGGAAGTTTGGGCTTTGGAAGCTTATGGTGCATCAAATGTCCTTCAAGAAATCTTGACATACAAGTCAGATGATGTGACTGGACGTCTTAAAGCTTATGAAGCTATCACTAAAGGTAAACCAATTCCAAAACCAGGTGTACCAGAATCATTCCGAGTGCTTGTTAAAGAATTGCAATCACTTGGTCTTGATATGCGTGTGCTTGATGAAGATGATAACGAAGTAGAACTTCGTGATCTTGATGAAGGTGAAGACGACGACGTTATGCACGTTGATGACCTTGAAAAAGCTCGTCAAAAGCAAGAAACTGAATCTGCTGAAAAAGTAGAAGTTTCTGCTGAAGAAAATAAATAATAGGAAATAACAATTTAGACATGGAAAGTGCAAGCCAACCTTGCCTTTCCTAGTCAGATTGTTTGAATGAGTCCTATAACGATAAATAATGTCTTGCAGACAAAAGTTTGTAAGTCGTGACAAATTAGAAAGTAGCTCTGCTATTTTCAAAAGAACAATAAAGAAAGGTAAAACTAGTGGTTGACGTAAATCGTTTTAAAAGTATGCAAATCACATTAGCCTCACCAAGTAAAGTCCGTTCATGGTCTTATGGTGAAGTTAAAAAACCTGAAACAATCAACTATCGTACGCTCAAACCAGAACGTGAAGGTCTTTTTGATGAAGTAATCTTTGGACCAACAAAAGACTGGGAATGTGCTTGTGGTAAATATAAACGTATTCGTTATAAAGGAATTGTTTGTGACCGCTGTGGTGTTGAAGTAACACGTGCTAAAGTTCGTCGTGAACGCATGGGACACATTGAATTGAAAGCTCCAGTATCACACATCTGGTACTTCAAAGGTATTCCATCACGCATGGGACTTACTCTTGATATGAGTCCACGTGCTCTTGAAGAAGTTATTTACTTCGCTGCTTACGTAGTTATTGATCCAAAAGATACTCCGCTTGAACCAAAATCACTTTTGACTGAGCGTGAATATCGTGAAAAATTACAAGAATACGGACAAGGCTCATTTGTTGCGAAAATGGGTGCTGAAGCTATCCAAGATCTTCTTAAACGCGTTGATTTGAAATCTGAAATCGCTGAACTTAAGGAAGAATTGAAAACAGCAACAGGGCAAAAACGTATCAAAGCTGTCCGTCGTTTGGACGTGCTTGATGCCTTCTACAAATCTGGTAACAAACCAGAATGGATGGTACTTAACATCTTGCCAGTTATTCCACCAGATCTTCGTCCAATGGTTCAATTGGATGGTGGACGTTTCGCTGCATCTGACTTGAATGACCTTTACCGTCGTGTTATCAACCGTAACAACCGTTTGGCTCGTTTGCTTGAATTGAATGCCCCAGGTATCATTGTGCAAAATGAAAAACGTATGTTGCAAGAAGCTGTTGATGCTCTTATCGATAACGGTCGTCGTGGTCGTCCAATCACTGGTCCTGGTAGCCGTCCTCTTAAATCTTTGAGCCACATGCTTAAAGGTAAACAAGGTCGTTTCCGTCAAAACTTGCTTGGTAAACGTGTTGACTTCTCTGGACGTTCAGTTATCGCCGTAGGTCCAACACTTAAAATGTATCAATGTGGTGTGCCGCGTGAAATGGCTATCGAATTGTTCAAACCATTCGTAATGCGTGAAATTGTTGCGCGTGACTATGCTGGTAACGTTAAAGCAGCGAAACGTATGGTTGAACGTGGTGATGAACGTATTTGGGATATTCTTGAAGAAGTTATCAAAGAACATCCAGTACTGCTTAACCGCGCACCGACTCTTCACCGTTTGGGTATCCAAGCCTTCGAACCAGTCCTTATCGATGGTAAAGCACTTCGTCTTCACCCACTTGTTTGTGAAGCCTACAATGCCGACTTCGATGGTGACCAAATGGCCATCCACGTACCACTTTCTGAAGAAGCACAAGCTGAAGCACGTCTTCTTATGCTTGCCGCAGAACACATCCTTAACCCTAAAGATGGTAAACCAGTCGTAACACCATCTCAAGATATGGTTCTTGGTAACTACTACCTTACTATGGAAGAACCAGGTCGTGAAGGTGAAGGAATGATCTTCAAAGACCGTGATGAAGCAGTTATGGCTTACCGTAATGGTTATGTTCACTTGCATACTCGTGTGGGTATTGCCGTTGATAGCATGCCAAATAAACCATGGACTGACGAACAGAAACATAAAATCCTGGTTACAACTGTAGGTAAGATTCTCTTCAACGATATCATGCCTGAGGATTTACCTTACCTTCAAGAGCCAAACAATGCTAACCTAACAGAAAAAACTCCAGATAAATACTTCTTAGCACCAGGACAAGATATTCAATCTGCTATTGACAGCTTGGAAATCAATGTACCATTTAAGAAGAAAAATCTTGGAAATATCATTGCGGAAATCTTTAAACGTTTCCGTACAACAGAAACATCAGCTTTCCTTGACCGCTTGAAAGACCTTGGTTACTATCATTCAACTCTTGCTGGTTTGACAGTAGGTATCGCCGATATCCCAGTTATCGATAACAAACAAGAAATTATCGATGCAGCTCACAGCAAAGTTGAACAAATCAACAAAGCCTTCCGTCGTGGTTTGATGACTGATGATGACCGTTATGTTGCTGTTACAACAACATGGCGTGAAGCTAAAGAAGAACTTGAACAACGTCTGATTGAAACACAAGATCCTAAGAATCCTATCGTTATGATGATGGACTCAGGAGCTCGTGGTAACATCTCTAACTTCTCACAACTTGCCGGTATGCGTGGTTTGATGGCTGCTCCGAACGGACGTATCATGGAATTGCCTATCCTATCTAACTTCCGTGAAGGTTTGTCTGTCTTGGAAATGTTCTTCTCAACTCACGGTGCTCGTAAAGGTATGACCGATACAGCCCTTAAGACTGCCGACTCTGGTTACCTTACTCGTCGTTTGGTTGACGTTGCCCAAGATGTTATCATTCGTGAAGATGATTGTGGAACTGACCGTGGTCTTGTTATTCGTGCCATTACTGACGGTAAAGAGGTGACAGAAACTCTTGAAGAGCGTCTGGTTGGTCGTTACACTAAGAAATCTGTTAAACATCCTGAAACTGGCGAAGTTATTGTTGGTTCAGATGTATTGATTACTGAAGATATGGCAGCTGAAATTGTTAAAGCTGGTGTTGAAGAAGTTACAATCCGTTCAGTATTCACATGTAACACTCGTCATGGTGTCTGCCGTCACTGTTATGGTGTCAACCTTGCAACAGGTGATGCGGTTGAAGTTGGTGAAGCAGTTGGTACAATTGCCGCTCAATCTATCGGTGAACCTGGTACACAGCTTACAATGCGTACTTTCCACACGGGTGGTGTTGCGTCAAATACCGATATCACACAAGGTCTTCCTCGTATCCAAGAAATCTTTGAAGCTCGTAATCCTAAAGGGGAAGCCGTTATTACTGAAGTTAAAGGTACTGTTGTTGACATCGAAGAAGATGCTTCTACACGTACTAAGAAAGTTTACGTTCAAGGTAAAACTGGTATGGGTGAATACGTGGTACCATTCACTGCCCGCATGAAAGTTGCTGTTGGTGATGAGGTACACCGTGGTGCTCCACTTACTGAAGGTTCTATCCAACCTAAACGTCTCCTTGAAGTTCGTGACACATTATCAGTTGAAACTTACCTTCTTGCTGAAGTACAAAAAGTTTACCGTAGCCAAGGGGTAGAAATCGGTGATAAACACGTCGAAGTAATGGTTCGCCAAATGCTTCGCAAAGTTCGTATCATGGATCCAGGTGATACAGAACTTCTCCCAGGCACACTTATGGATATTGCAGACTTTACGGATGCTAACAAAGATGTTGTTATCTCTGGTGGTATCCCTGCAACATCACGTCCAGTGCTTATGGGGATTACAAAAGCTTCGCTTGAAACTAACTCATTCTTGTCAGCCGCATCATTCCAAGAAACAACTCGTGTTCTTACAGATGCTGCTATCCGTGGTAAGAAAGATCATCTTCTTGGTCTTAAAGAAAATGTTATCATCGGTAAAATCATTCCAGCTGGTACAGGTATGGCTCGTTACCGTAACCTTGAACCACAAGCTGTTAATGAACTTGAAATAAGTGAAGAAGCAGAAACAGTTGAAGCAACCGTTTCAACAGGTGCTGAATAAGGTTAGTTCACATTTTATGCTAATAAATGAAAAGGTCTGAGATTTTCATCTCAGACCTTTGTGCTTATTATCACCGAACTTTACTGATAATAATTCTAAATAAGCAAATTCTTTTTAAAAAGCTTTTGATTTTTATATAATAAACTCCGTAAGGAAGTGTGTTAAATGTATCAAGTGATAAAAATGTATGGGGATTATGAGCCGTGGTGGTTCTTGAAAGATTGGCAAAAAGATATTATAGAAGAAAAACGTTTTGAGTATTTTGAGGATGCTTTCTCCTTTTACAAAACAGAATGGTTATCTCTTAAAACGACTTTACCAAGTTGTAAATATCATGATAATCTTCAGGCGGCTTTCTGGGATAAGACAGATCAACGTTGGTGTGAGAATTGTGGGGATTATCTGCAACAGTACCATTCCATTTTAATGCTCAAAGACGGTAAAGAATTGCCTGAAGGGACTTTTTCTTATCATTTTAACGTTCAAAATGATGAGTTAAGACCCCAAAATTGTAAATTCGAATCGTAATCATGGAATTTTTTCCATGATTTTTTTGTTTTTTATGACTAATTTACGAATAGAAAAGTAGGAGGTCAAGATGATTCAGGAAGAAGCAAAGCAACTCATTAAAGATGCTGTTGAAGTTAATGCGCAAGATATTTACATTTTACCTAGAGAAGATTGTTATGAAGTGTATCAACGCGTAGGAGACCAACGGCGATTTGTTGATTATTTTGAGATAGAGCAGATGACTAGCTTGATTAGTCATTTTAAATTTGTGGCTGGTATGAATGTTGGTGAGAAACGTCGCAGTCAGTTAGGTTCTTGTGATTATCAATTTGCAGATGAGGAAGAGATTTCGCTTCGCTTGTCGAGTGTTGGTGATTATCGTGGACGAGAAAGTTTAGTGATTCGCTTGCTTTATTCTGGCCGTCATGACTTGCAATATTGGTTTGATGGGATGAAAAATATTTTAGAAGCCATTGATAGTAGGGGACTTTACCTTTTTTCGGGACCAGTAGGGAGTGGAAAAACCACTCTCATGTACCAATTGGTTCGTGAAAAATTTCCTGATAAGCAAGTCATTACAATTGAGGACCCTGTTGAAATCAAACAAGAACAAATGTTGCAGTTGCAGTTAAATAGTGATATTGGGATGACTTATGATGAGCTAATTAAATTATCGCTTCGCCATAGACCAGATATTCTGATTATTGGAGAAATTCGTGATAGCGAGACAGCGCGTGCAGTCGTTCGTGCAAGTTTGACAGGAGCTATTGTGTTTTCGACCATTCATGCGAAAAGTATCCCTGGCGTTTACGAACGTCTTTTGGAATTGGGTGTTAGTAAGCAAGAATTGGAAAATAGTTTGCGTGCCATTGTTTATCAACGCTTAATTGGTGGAGGAGGTGTGATTGATTTTGTTAAAGAAAACTTTGAAAGTCACCGACCAGAATGCTGGAATGCAAAAATTGAAAGTCTTGTTAAAGACGGACATATCACAGCTGAACAAGCAAAAATCGAAAAAATTGCCATTTAAAAAACAGCGCAAGGTTATCCAACTCTTTAATAATCTTTTTAAAAGTGGGTTTAATTTAACAGAAATTGTGTTTTTTCTCCGAAGAAGTCAATTGTTGTCAGAGGTTTATGTTGAGAGGATGCAAGAAAGTTTGTTAAATGGTGCTAGTCTAGCAGCAATGATGGTAGATTTAGGGTTTTCGGACAATATTGTCACACAAATTGCTTTGGCTGATGTTCATGGAAACAGTCAGAAAAGTCTGCTAAAAATTGAGTCTTACCTTTCTAGCATGACTGTCGTCAGAAAAAAGTTAATTGAAGTTGCAACGTATCCATTGATTTTGTTCTTGTTTCTTATTTTGATTATGCTGGGGTTGAAGAATTATTTACTGCCGCAGCTGGAAAGCCAAAATGTGGCAACGCAGATTATTGCGCATTTTCCAACGATTTTTTTGTTAAGTATTTTCTCGATTGGAGTGTTGCTTATTTGTACGACATTTTATGCTAGGCGTTTATCGCAGATTGATTTATATAGTCGAATAAGCCGGATTCCACTTGTGGGAAACTATGTTAGGTTATATTTGACAGCTTACTATGCGCGTGAATGGGGGAATTTGATTGGGCAAGGTATTGAATTAATGGCAATCGTGGGAATCATGCAAAAGCAAAAGTCGCTCTTATTTCAAGAGATTGGAAAGGATATGGAAGAAGCGCTGCTTTCAGGGCAAGCTTTTCATCAAAAAGTTCTGGATTATCCATTCTTTTTGCGAGAATTGAGCTTGATGATTGAATATGGTGAGATCAAATCAAAGCTTGGGCGTGAGTTGGACATTTATGCTGAGGAAACATGGCAGAGCTTTTTTGGCAAATTGACTCAAGCAACACAGCTCATTCAACCACTTGTTTTTGTCTTTGTAGCTTTGATTATTGTGTTAATTTATGTGGCAATGCTGTTGCCAATGTATCAAAATATGGGAGGAAATTTTTAATGAAAAAGATTTGGAAAAAATTACGTAAAAAGTCTGTGGCTGCTTTCACACTTGTGGAGATGTTGATTGTGCTTCTTATTATCAGTGTTTTAATGTTGCTTTTTGTACCGAATTTGAGTAAGCAAAAGGACGTTGTTCGTGAAAAAGGCGATGCTGCTGTTGTGAAAGTGGTTGAAAGCCAGATGGATTTGTACGAACTGAAAACGGGAGATAAACCGACTGTTGATGATTTAGTTGAAGTTGGCTACATCACTTCTGAACAAGCAAAAACTTACAATGAAGCTAAAAAATAAAACAGTTTCAGCTTTTACCCTTTTAGAAAGTTTATTAACACTAGGAATTGCCTGTTTTATTATCATGATGTTGTCAGGCTCTTTGAATGGTATTTTTCAAAATGTAGAAGAAAAGATTTTCTTTTTATCGTTTGAAAATCTCTATTGTGACACGCAAAAATTAGCTAATGCTAGGCAACAAAGTTTTACGTTGACTGTTTCGCAAGAGGAAGTATCTACTGATTTCTCAGCGGTAAAACTCCCTCCATCGGTCAAAGTTGATAAAACTTATCAAGTCAATTTTGACAAAGCAGGAGGTAATTCGTCCTTGGCAAAATTAGCCTTTCAAACGTCAGATAAAGAGTTCAACTATCAATTATATTTAGGGAGTGGTAAATATAAAAAGACAGAAACTAAAAGCTTACATACTCCTTGAAAGCTTGATAGCACTAGGATTGTTAGCGATGATTACGAGTATTGTTTTAGGGGAAATTGATAAAAATAGGCAGTTTATGCAAGAAAGTTTACGGCAGCAGGAAGTTCTTAATGTGGCAACAATGGCTGTGCAAACAGGGCAAAATCATTTGAAGATGAATGGTATTGAGGTTGAGATTATCAAAAAAGATGGAGAGGTCTATGTTTATGAGGCGAAAACGGAAATATTACATGTTAAAAAAGACTAGTTTAAAGGCATTCACCCTCATAGAATGTTTGGTTTCTTTATTGGTAATTTCGGGTGCTATTCTTGTTTACAATGGCTTAACGCAATCTATTTCTGCAAATGTGCATTATTTGTCGGAAAATCAAGAGGAAAACTGGCTTTTGTTTTCACAACAGCTGCGTGCGGAACTTGCCAATTGTCAATTAGATAAGGTTGAAAATAACAAGCTATATGTGACGAAGTCCAGTCAAAAGTTGGCATTTGGACAGTCAAAGGCTGATGATTTTCGTAAAACAAACGCATCTGGTCAAGGCTATCAGCCAATGATATTTGGAGTAAGATCTTCTGCTATTTCTAGAGATGGTCAGAAGGTGACAATGACATTGACTTTAGAGAATGGTTTGGAGAGGACATTTGTTTACACTTTTGAAACGGCAAGTTAAGGCAGGGATTTTAATCTATGCTTTGCTTATGGCAGCAATTTTTGCCTTGCTTTTGCAATTTTATCTAGGACGTGTCGTGGCAATGGAGCGACAACACCAAGCGCAGCTATCTGCTAGTCAGGCTTATTTAATGGCAGAATTAACAAAAGATTTGGCAAAAGAGGATACTGGTCACCTTACATTTGACCAAGGAGTAACTGACTACAACTTCCAAGATAATCGATTGCAGGTGATGGTCAAACTGCCTAATCAACAAGAATTTGACTATGTTTTCCAAAGTGTTCAGAAAGAGAAAGCTAATTAGGGCTTTCTTTTCATTTCCTGCGTTTTTTGATATGATAGGGTTGCGGAGGACAAGATGAATTTTGAAAAAATTGAAACAGCCTATGAGCTGATTTTAGAAAATATCCAATTAATTGAAAATGAGTTAAAAACTCATATTTATGATGCGCTTATTGAACAGAACTCTTTTTACTTGGGTGCTGAAGGTGCCAGTGAAGAAGTTGCTGCCAACAATGAGAAACTGCGTCAGCTTGCATTGACCAAAGAAGAGTGGCGTCGAGCTTTCCAATTTATCTTTATCAAAGCTGGTCAAACAGAGCAACTGCAAGCCAATCATCAATTTACACCAGATGCTATTGGTTTTATTTTGCTGTTCTTGATTGAAAATCTGACAGATTCAGATAAAATTGACCTTTTAGAAATTGGTAGTGGGACAGGGAACCTTGCTCAAACATTCTTAAATAATTCGTCTAAAGAATTAAATTATCTTGGTATTGAAGTTGACGATTTGTTGATTGATTTATCAGCAAGTATTGCAGAAGTGATGGATTCTGATGCTCGGTTTATTCAAGAAGACGCTGTGCGTCCACAAATTCTACAAGAAAGTGATGTGATTATTAGTGATTTGCCAGTGGGTTTCTATCCTAATGATGACATTGCAAAACGTTATAAAGTGGCAAGTTCTGATGAGCATACCTATGCCCACCATTTGTTAATGGAACAATCGTTAAAATATCTCAAAAAAGATGGTATTGCAGTCTTTTTGGCGCCCGTTAGTCTTTTGACAAGCAAACAGAGTGATTTATTGAAACAATGGTTGAAAGATTACGCGGATATTATCGCCGTGATTACTTTGCCAGAATCTATTTTTGGCAATGCAGCGAATGCGAAATCAATTTTTGTTTTGAAAAAACAAGCTGCGCAGACGCCAGAAACCTTTGTTTATCCACTTTCTGACTTACAAAGTCGTGAAACTCTGACCGATTTCATTGGAAAATTTCAAAAATGGAAAGTTGATAATATGAATTTTAAAAAAAATGTGATATAATGGAGATATAACATGAAAGCGCTTTAGAGGTAAATTTATGGCGAAAACTATTTCTATTAATGCAGGAAGTTCAAGTCTGAAATGGCAATTGTATAATATGCCAGAAGAAGAAGTTATTGCAAAAGGGCTAATTGAACGTATTGGTCTTGTCAATGGTATTTCTACGGTTAAATTTAATGGACAGACGAAATCTGAGACCAAGGATATTCCAGACCACACAGCAGCTGTTAAAATTTTCTTGGATGATTTGATTTCAATGGACATCATTGCTAGTTATGATGAAATCACGGGTGTTGGACATCGTGTTGTTGCTGGGGGTGAGTACTTCAAAGATTCGGTTTTGGTAACTGATAAAGTCATTCAACAAGTTGAGGAGTTATCCGTATTAGCACCGCTTCACAATCCTGGAGCAGCTCTTGGAATTAGAGCTTTTAAAGACCTTTTGCCTGACATTACAAGTGTTGTTGTTTTTGATACTGCTTTTCATGCAACAATGCCTGAAGTAGCATACCGCTATCCGATTGCAAATCGTTATTATACTGATTATAAGATTCGTAAATATGGTGCCCATGGAACAAGTCACCAATATGTCGCGCAAGAAGCGGCAAAGGTTTTAGGAAAACCCTTGGAAGATCTGAAATTAATTACTTGCCATATTGGTAATGGGGTGTCCGTGACTGCTATCAAGGACGGTAAATCTGTTGATACTTCAATGGGCTTGACACCGCTTGGTGGAACAATGATGGGTACACGTTCAGGAAGCATTGATCCTGGTGTGATTACGTATTTATTAGAGTGTGAACCAAACCTTAATAGCCCTCAAAAAATTCGTACGGTATTAAATCGCGATTCAGGTCTTCTTGGTATTTCTGAGAAATCAAGTGATATGCGTGATATTCTTGCTGGGAAGGAAGAGGGCGATGAAAAATGTCAGTTAGCTTATGACATGTATATTGATCGTTTACGAAAATACATTGCACAGTATTTTGCGGTTTTGAATGGCGCTGATGCTGTTGTCTTTACGGCAGGTATCGGTGAGAATTCAAGCGTTGTTCGTGAGGATATTATTTCTGGCATGACTTGGTTTGGTGTTGATACGGATCCAGCTAAGAATGTGTCAGGAGCCTATGGCGTTATTTCAACAGATAAAGCGCGTGTGAAAACTATGGTTATCCCAACTGATGAAGAACTTGTGATTGCGCGTGACGTTGAACGTTTTAAAAATTCTACTAATTAAGTTATCAAATATTATGATAAGACCAGAAAAGCTGACCTGAATGGGTCAGCTTTTTTGATTGTTTCATAAAAATGTAAAATAAACTTGACAAAAAATGTAAAGCGTACTATACTAAAAATGTAAAGTTTCCTTTACTAATTAAGCTGATATGGAGGAGGAAATGAAAACAAAAATTCAAGAACTGCGTAAGGCTAGTAAAATCAGCCAAGCAGAACTAGCAGAAGCGTTAGATGTGACAAGGCAAACCATTATCTCGCTTGAAAAGGGACGATATAATGCTTCTTTGGAATTAGCCCATAAAATTGCTAAATATTTTGGGAAAACAATTGAAGAGATTTTTATTTTTGAAGATGAAAAGTAGGAGAAAAAGATGAATACACTTTATGAGACTATGAAAAATGGCAACCGTGAGACGTTGAAAAACGTTGGTCTTGCTATGCTAAGTTTAGGGCAACTATTGTTACTTACAGTATTGGTGGCTAATCTGAGTGATTTTTTATCAGGTTTTCTACTAGCAATGAGTATCATGTTAAACGGATTATCTATTACTTTTTTTCAAGGTAAAATTTGGGGGAAATAAAAGGAGAAAATTGTGGTTTTAAAAGCTTTAATAAGTATGACTCGGAAAAAGACATTGGAAGAATATCGTCATTATATGATGACGGTATCCCTAAGTTTTCTATTTGTTGCTGCTTCATGTTTACTGACTTCATTTTTTATCAAGACCAATGATTTTGCGGCTGGTTTGTTACTAGGTGGAGGAGTGGCAGGATTAGTGGCTGCTATTTATCGTCTTATTTTAATTAGGCAACCGAATCGTTTAAAAGCAGCTTATATTGCTGCTTATGATGAACGCAATCAACTCATCTTGCGAGTGACGGCTTTATCAACGCTGATTCTCTTATTTTTAGAGAATTTTATGTTGATTATCTTGTATGCTTTTATAGGTATTGTATTGACTTATCCGATAGTCTTGCTGATTTGGTTGTATAGTTTATTTTGGGGATTTGTTTTCTTTAAACTAATATTTACAAGAATTTTATAAGAGGTGATATCATGAAAAAACTTTTAACAGCTTTAAAATATTTCTTTTTAGCTCTAGGCTTGCTTTTCTTGGAACAATTGCCAACAGCATTTATTGCAGCAGACCAACCATTCTGGCAGTCTGCTTTGATTATTTTAGCTCTCTTGATTGTTGCGGCTCTTACAGTTTTTGTTGCTAAGCGAGTGGGGCTGTTGAATCATTTAAAAGACTTAAAAACATGGAAAGCTTGGAAAACAATTTTGGTTGGTTTTGTTGTGCTAACTATTGTCAAGTATATCGGTGGTGTTGTCTTACTTTTAGAAAATGGTATTGGGGCAAATACAGAAAATCAAGCAGCGCTTGAGCAACTTGGTATGTCACCTCTTTTGTTAATTGTATTGACTGCTATTGCAGCGCCAATTGTGGAAGAAACGGTTATGCGTGGACTTATCTTAGGACGTGTCTTTAATAATTCTTACCTTGGTGTTATCCTTAGTTCTCTGCTTTTTGGTTTATTGCATATACCAACTAATATTGGAAGTTGGATTATTTATGGTGGTATGGGATTGGTACTTGCTGTTGTTTATCATAAGACACAGAAACTGGAATATACAATAGCTATCCATTTTATTAATAATGCATTGGGAGTACTTCTTATGCTTCTTCTATAGAGTAAAATTAGAAAAACGCTGAACGATTTAGTTCAGCGCTTTTTTACAAAGCTTTTGCTTTATCGATAGTGGCATCGATGCTTGAGATGACACTTGCTGTCAATCCTGTTTTTTCAAGGTTGAGAAGTCCTGCGATGGTTGTTCCACCAGGGCTTGAGATTTTATCAATCAAGTCATGTGGGCTGTCAGAACCTTGAAGAAGATTTTCAGCACTAGCAAGGACCGTTTGTGTCACGATATCGAGTGATTTTTCTTTTGGAATACCATATTTGACACCAGCTTTAGCAAGAGCTTCGATAAATAGGTAAATGTAAGCTGGACTAGAGCCTGCAAGAGCTGTAAAAGTATCAAAGTCTTTTTCAGGAATATCAAAGGTTGAACCAAAGCTGTCAGTGATTTCTTTGGCGGTTGCTATGAGTTCTGCAGAAACGTTGTCATTGGTACAAATCGCTGTTGTACTTTTTAGAATTTGAGCATTGAGGTTTGGCATGATACGAATTAATGGAAGATTTGGGTCTGTTAATTTGCCAAGGCGTTCCAATGTTACCCCTGCCGCCATTGAAAGAATGGGCTGGTGGAAGTGAAGTCCAGCAAGGACTGGTTCAAACATTTGTGGTTTGATACCAAGGATAACCAAGTCAGATTTGTCAATGAGTTCTTGGTGTGAAAGGGCTGCTTTAACTCCAAGTTGCTCTGCGATTTCGCGTGAGCGAGGAAGTGAAGAACCTGAAATGATGATATCGTGCGATGTTGTGTTGAGTCCATTGATAATGGCAGTTGCCATTTTTCCAACTCCGATAAATCCAATTTTCATAGTAAGACAAAGGGGAAGTGCAACAGAGATGCTTAATGACCTGAGTCCCCTAGCTCCTTTCTAGTATTTTTTGATGAGGTCAACAGTTGAGCGGTCTAATTTTTTAACAATAGCTTGAAGGAAAGCTTGCGCTTGCAAGAAGTCATCCATAGCATAAAGGCTTTGGTGCGAATGAATATAACGCGCACAAACACCGATAGTTGTCGATGGGATACCACCGTTTTTAAGGTGAGCAGCACCAGCATCTGTACCACCTTTGGCAGCATAATATTGATATTTGATACCAGATTCCTCAGCGGTTGTGAGTAAGAAATCACGCATATCTTTTAACATGATATGTCCTGGGTCGTAGAAACGGAAAAGTGTTCCGTCGCCAATTTTACCTTGGTTGCCATAAATGTCACCAGCAGGTGAGCAATCAACGGCGAAGAAGAGTTCTGGTTGGAATTTTGTGGCAGAAACGTGTGCGCCACGAAGACCAACTTCTTCTTGAACATTAGCACCAGCAATAAGAGTGTTATCAAGTTTTTGCCCTTTAAGGCTTTCAAGCAATTCGGTTACCATAAGCACACCGAAGCGATTGTCCCAAGCTTTAGAGATAACATTTTTTTGGTTGGCTGTGAGAATTGTTTCAGATTTTGGTACGATGATGTCGCCTGGAAGAATGCCAAATGCTTCTGCTTCAGCTTTGTCTGTAAATCCAGCGTCGAAAATGATGTCATCGATTTTTGGAAGAGCAGCAGAGCCATTTGCTCCACGAAGGAAATGCGGTGGAACAGAACCAGAAACGACTGGAATTGCGCGACCGTCACGTGTGTAAAGAGTAAAACGTTGTGAGCTTAGCACCAAAGGATTCCACCCACCAATACCAACAGCACGCATGGTACCGTCAGCTTTGATGTCGCTGACCATGAAACCAACTTCGTCCATGTGAGCGGCAACCATGATGCGTGGTGCATTTTCAGCAGCAGAGTTTTTAATACCAAAAATACCACCAAGACCGTCAGTTTGCACGTCATCAACGAGCGGTGTGATTTTTGAACGAAGATAGTTACGAACGCTATGTTCGTATCCTGCAATACTATCCAGTTCTGTGATTTCTTTTATTTTTGAAAATAATTCTGACATAAAAACCTCGATTCTTTCATAAATGAATAGTTATTTTTTGATTTAAACTCCAAATGCCTCAGAATAGGCTAATGTGCCATGAAACGGAGGAGCTGATTGAATCAATTTAATCCCCATAAAATGATTGCTCGGAACATCGAAGGGAGGGAAAATGCCCCAGTTTTTTGCTGCTTGATAGCCAAATCTTGAGTAATATTGAGGGTCACCTAAGACAATACTATAAGGAAACTGTAGAGTTTGCGCTAATTGATGCCCTTTCTTAACTAGGGCGGATCCAATCCCTTGCTGTTGATAATCGGGATGGACAGCGAGGGGAGCTAAAGCTAGGACAGTAGTATGATTGACCTGTGCTTTGGTGAATAAGATATGACCGACTATCTGACCGTCAAGCTCAGCAACCAAAGACAATTCGGGAATGAATTCTTTGCTTTGACGTAGTCGTCGGACAAGTAAATGTTCTTGATGATCAGAATAAGGTAGGGATGCAAATGCTTTTTTGATAACCTGATCAACAGCAGTAATATCTGATGCTTGCTCTTGTTTAATAAACATGCGTTCTCCTTGTGCTTCTTGTATCCTGTAACTATAACCTTTGGTAAGCATTGTCAGTAGCAACTATGGCAACTTCAGGTTGACATTGAGTAACAGTTTGTTGGTCGGCGTTCTTCTTAGCCTTCAGTCAAAGGCAAACAAGATACTAACTGAGAATCCCTCTACCATAACGATGCTACGAAATCCGATAGTCTGAACCAGTGGCTAGCTTTGTCGTAATTGTTTCTACGTGACTGCATTATATCATATTCTGTGAAAGTCTGACAGTCTCAATCTTAACCAAGTAGATTTGTTTAATCTTAGTGCTTATATAGTGCTGAAGTGGTAGCAATCACCTACCGTGACTGCTAGGTTAGATGTCTTAGTAATGGCAACTGCAGCATTTCGACTCAAAATCCTATGTCTTGTTCTTTGGAAATCTGCTAGGAAATATGCTAAAATAAAGCGTATGAGAAACAAAAAAAGAAACTTACTGTCACGTTTTAGCTTAGTGGGAGTCGGTGGTGTCATCATTTTGGGAGCAATCCTAAAAAAACAATGCGAAGAAAAGCGACAAGAAAAAATTAAGCAAGCCATTCGTGATTATTTTAGTCGATTTGACAATATCTCGGTGCTTTATGTAAATGCTTTTGAATCTGATAAGGAGAGAACGACTGGTGGTCTTGTTTTAGAGGACGGTCGGACGTTTCAATTTGTTTACCAAAATGGTGAGATTAGCTATGAGGAGGAGAAAAATGATTAGCCCAAAATCCTATGAAGAAATGGCTACCTATCTAGAAAAACCTGAAAAAGTGGTTTTCTTTTTTACGGCAAATTGGTGCCCAGACTGCCAATTCATCTATCCAGTCATGCCTGAAATTGAAGCAGAAAATCCAGAATTCACCTTTGTCCGTGTGGACCGTGATGATTTCATGGAAGTAGCACAACGTTGGAATATTTTTGGGATTCCAAGTTTTGTAGTGACTGAAAAAGGAAAAGAAATTGGCCGTTTAGTTAATAAATTACGCAAAACCAAAGCAGAAATTAACAGCTTTTTAGCTGGATTGAAATAGGAGAGAAAATGATTTTTACGTACAACAAAGAACATGTCGGTGATGTCCTCATGGTAATTGTCAAAGATAGCAAAGGTGCTAAACTTGACTATGAACGCAAAGGCAATGTCTCACGCGTTTTCCTTGAGAAAAATGGTGAAACAGTTGCTTGGAATATTTTTGAAGTGTCAAGCTTGGTTACAATTGAAGGTGTTGGTCAAGTCACTCTATCTGACCAAGACGTTGCAACATTGAACGCTGAATTGACAAAAGAAGGTTTTAGCGAACAATTGGAAAATGAGCCTTCACCAAAATTTGTTGTTGGTCAAATCAAAGAAATGGTTGCTCACCCAGACAGCGACCACTTGAACATTTGCCAAGTACAAATCTCAGATGACAAAATCGTTCAAATCGTTGCAGGTGCGCCAAATGCCGCTGTTGGTTTGAAGACAATCGTAGCCCTTCCAGGTGCTATGATGCCAAACGGAAGCCTTATTTTCCCAGGTGCCCTTCGTGGCGAAAAGAGCTTTGGTATGATGTGCTCACCTCGCGAATTAGCCCTTCCAAACGCCCCACAAAAACGTGGTATCATCGAACTTGATGACACAGTCCTAGTCGGCGAAGCCTTTAACCCAGAAAAACACTGGAAAGGGTAAGAAATAGGAAAGTCCTAGGAAACTAGGACTTTTTTGCTACATTAATTTACTGTTTTCTAGATTCTTTTTCGAATAATAAGATAAGGAGGTAATGATGTACAATAAAGTTATTATGATTGGTCGTTTGACGGCGCAGCCTGAGCTTGTGACGACGTCAAATGAGAAATCTGTTACACGTGTAACAATGCCTGTATCTAAATACCTCTAAAGAAAGACTAAATTTTCCATAGGATTTTAATAAAACCTTTCTTGACTAAAATCTTATCTATCAATGATTTAACAATGAATGATTGTTCTTCGTAGTCAAGTTTGGTTACATCTTTAAATCCTATGGTCTTTTTAAAGTCCTCTTTATTCTTTTCTTGCTCTTGAATTTTTAAGTCTTTATCTAACTCTTTTTCAAGCACCCTTTTTTGTTCTTTAAACTTTTCAGCATCAGCTTTCAACTTATCAATATCAATCATATCATTAAGATACAAATCATTTAGACGATTGATTTTATTGTCTATGCTCGCTATTTGCTTGTTGATTTGAACAGTATCAATTTTTGATACTTTGTTAAAAAGCTTATCTATTTTTTCAGGTTTTAGTTGTAATTTGCGAATTTCTGCAATGACGTATTGCTCTAAATCCTCTTTTTGATAGTTTCCAGAATTACATTTTTTGTTGTCGTTGTAAGTTACTACAGCGTATTTCCGAGGGTATCTATTACAGCATTGGTAAACTCTAAGACGTGTACCATCTAAGCGCTTATTGCCTATCTTGATACGTAGTGGAGCGCCACAATAGCCACATTTAGCAGTTCCAGAAAGCATGTATTTAGCTTTGAATTGTCTGTTTTTTCCTTTTACTCGCATTTCATCTTGTCTTGCATCTAACAGTTTTTGGGCTTTGTAGTAACTTTCTTCGTCGATAATCGGCTCATGTAATCCGGGATAGATAACATTGTTGTATTTGATTTTGCCAATGTATACAGGATTTCTAAGTATACGCTGTATTCCTTGGTAATTCCATTCTTTCCCGTTTCTAAGTATGTTATTCTCGTTTAAATAAGCCATTAAACGCAAAGGAGACATGCCACCTAGAAACTCATTGAAAATTTGTTTAACAATCACAGCTTCCGCTTGATTAATGGTTAGTTGTTGAGTTTTTGGACTATAAGTATATCCAAAAGAAACATTAGTGAACATCATAGGTTTTCCAGATTTAGCCCTACCAATCATACCTAGCTGCATACGTTCTTTGATTTGCTCTCGCTCCAGTTGTGCAAAAACACTAAGCAAGCCTACCATTGCCTTACCAAAAGGCGTAGAAGTATCAAAGTTTTCTTGCAAGCTTAAAAAAGAAATATCATTTTTTGAAAAGACATCCTCAATCAAAAAAAGTGTATCTTTTTGGCTTCTACTTAGTCGGTCTAGTTTATAGACTAAAACAGTATCAAAACGTTTCTTTTTTGCATCTACAATCATTTTCTCTAATGCTGGTCTGTTGATATTTCCACCAGAAAAACCACCATCTTTGTAAATGTCATAAACAGTCCAGTCTTTAACTTGGCAGTAGCTTTTTAGTTTATCTATCTGTTCATCAATCGAGTAGCCCTCTTCTGCCTGCATGTTTGTTGATACACGTACGTAAATAGCAACTTTGTTGATTGTGTTCATCATTGTACCCTCTTTCAAAATTTATTAAAAAATGTTAAAATGAGTACAAGAAAAAGGGCTTTTTAATGCCTATTTTCTTATACAGTATCGCTCACGCTCTGAGTCGCCAAACTTAGAGAGCGTGGGCTTTTTTTGTGTTTTAAATATTGATTTTACTGTTTAAAGAATTAAAAACATTATAAATGAAATAAGCGCACCGATACCCCAGTATAGTTGTTCTTTTGGACTCCAAGGAATATCCACTTTTTCTTGACTAATATTGTTAAGAGCAACATTATCTAAATCATCATCCAAATCTTCATCTAAGTCATCAGCATTTACTTTCTTCGAGAGATTTGAAGCATTAGCTAGGCAACCAACCACACCTGCCAGAAATAACCATTTTATCATAGGATCAATTCTCCTTCTTGACTAAACTTTGGCGATATTCAAACGCTTCCGCTTGCTCCGTTAATTCAATTGTAAGCTCTTTGTGTTTCATTAAGGACTCTTTAATTTTTTCAAATGGAACTTTGAAATATTCTTTTCGTCCATTAACTTTATTAACTTTGTAAGCCTCAAATTCATTGTGAAGTTCATTTTCAAGAGCAAAAGCCTCTTCACTGAAAATGAGTGCGTGAACATCAAATTGAAAAGGAACTGAGGCGCTACTAAGTTCTTTGATACGTTCTAATGGTTCGAGACGTCTAGTAACACCAATTTTATATACATCTTCACCAAACGACCCGATATTCGAAATGATATAAACATAGCCTGCTGTTGCATGCCCTTCACGATAATCAATATCTTCTTCTAAGCTGTCTAGTTCAGATAATTTGACTTGGTATTCATCTAGTTGTCTTTTTAATTCTTGAAGTTCGTCACCCTTGGCAGAAGTAAGCATTTCTTCAACATTGTTTATCATGTTTTTAAAGTGGGTTCTATCTTTATTAAGTTGTTTCCGCTTCGCCTTAATTTCAGCCTGTAATTTTTTCTCTTCACGTTCTTTTTCACGTTGTTCTCGTAATAATTCTTTTTCCTCTTGCTTTTGATATTCGTACTCTGATGCGAGTTGTAATTCCTTTGTTTTTAATTCAAGATATTGAGGAGTGATTTCAATAAGATTTCTTGAGTACATCTTATTAAGTTGTTCAAAAGCCTTTTTAAGTGCTTTGATTTTTTTATCGACATTAGCTACAGTAGTTTTTACAAGTAATGCATCAGCTTCACCGTTAAAACCGCGAATAGCAGCACGAATAAGTTGATTTTGCATAGCTCGTCCTTTACTTTTGTTATTATCTAATAACATAGGGCGTATGATATTTCCAGCTTTACCATTTTTGACGAGTGATTTTTGCTGTCCTCTTAACTCATCTAAGGCTTGTTTGTATTTGGTGGAGTCCGAGAATTTGTATTGACGTTCAAAAAAGCCAACCTCTTGCATTTCTAGCGTGTCATTAGCTATAGAGATATTACGTTCTAATTTTTCAAGTTCTTTTTTTCGTTGTTCCAATTCGCTCTCTAAATTCACAATATCAGATGCAATGTTTAGTTGTTTTTTAAGTTTTTGTAGTTCGCTTTTTTTGTTTTCAATTTTATTTGTGAGTTTTTGCAGATTAGCTTCTAAAATTTCATCTTTTGGTTTTCCAAAATTAAACAATCCCATATTTTACCCCTCTCTATAAACATCAACAACCTCACCGATTGTGCGAATGTCGTCATCTTCTGATAAGTAAATTTCTTCGTATTTATCGTTTAGACTTTGCAAATACCATCTACCATCATAATCACGTTTTAGTTTCTTAACAAAATTTTTATTGTTGACTCGGAAAATTCCAATATCGTTTGGTTCAATTTGACTTGTTATTTTAATAAATAACAAGTCATTATCATGTATCAACGGTTCCATCGAGTCACCAGCTACTTTAGCAATAGTGTCGTATTCATCTGGTACATCAGAAGCTCTTAGCCGAACTTCCATATACAAATTATCTTCTTGGAACACTCCTCGTCCAGCAGCAACTAAACCTTGTACGTGGTCGTCGATATATTCGTCATCATCTTCTCTTTTGGTAAAGATAGAAGTAATATTGTTTTCTTGTTCTTGTTCAGCAAGTTGCTTGTTAGCAAAATCCAGCACTTTTTCTTGTCTTGGTTGTTTTAGCTTGTTGTAGATTGAAACGATTTCAGAAGCGTTTACATTCATATCTGACGTCTCAGACCACCCCATAAAATAAGCAGGACTAGTGTTAAGAATTTTAGAAATTTTTTCAAGTGTTTCTGTAGGCACTTTAGCGATTTCACCTTTTTCATATCTATAAATAGTCGTTTTAGAAACACCCAATCGTTTTGCTAATTCTTCTGCGCTCATCTTTTCATCAAGTCTTCGTTGTTTCAATTTTGCTCCTATATCCATAAGCACCTCCTTTATAAAAATAGTATAATACTTAGTTTGCAAAATTGCAACAAAAAATATTGCAAAAATGAAACTTTTGTGTTGACAAATAAAAAAACGTGGCTTATAATAAAATCACAAAGTTGCAATAACGCAACTTAGAAAGGAGCTCTTATGGTTAATACTCAAAAATTAAAAGGAGTAATCGTTGAAAAAGGAACGACTCAACAAGCAGTTGCTGATAGCATCGGAATTGATAGAAGCACTTTTTATCGCAAGATGAAAAACGGAGGTACGTTTTCAGTTGAGGAGGCGACAAAAATTGCTTTAGCTGTTCCTTTGACAAAAAGCGAAGCAATAGAAATTTTTTTTGGAAACACAGTTGCGTAATTGCAACTTAGAAAGGAGCAATCATGGTAGAAAAAATCCCCGAAATTATCGGAGATATCGAAATCGACCTAGAACAACATGATGTATTGTTGACAGCTAGGTTTGACAGACCAGTCTTGTTCATAGATGGAAACTTAGTTTATGGAGTGGAAGCCGTTCAAATTTCAGATATATCTAGTAGAACAAGGGTGGTAGTAACATTTAATGAATTGATTTCGTCAGGAGCGTTTCCGTTAAATAGTTTCAACGTACTTCAAACGTGGTTGTCTGACAATCCTGAGAAATTATCCTTACGGGACATTGCGATAAAAATGCGTTTAAGTGGGCGTCTTTATCCAAGCCCTCAAAAAAGCTGTTGTGAACACTAAAGGTTGTTTTTCCTAAAGATATTGTGTGTTCGTATTCAGCAATTAGAGCTTTCACAGAAGCTTCTAGTTGATAATCGTTCATGACGCATTCCTCCTTTCTGTGATGATGTTTTCATTATAGCATGAGAGGGAATAATAAACGCAATAAAGGAGTAAAGCATGAGACCAAATCGTTATCCATATAACAAAAAACCAAAAAGAAGCAATCGTGAAGTAGTGGTGGAAATTGCTACACCTTACTTAGAGTATGTTTCTGAAATTGCAAAGAAAGAAACACAATCTAAAGAAAAAAATAAACACATTGAAGTGTATATACAATTACGGAAAGGACTATCCCCAAAAGAGTGGGATGACTTAAACGGTTTATACGAGCATTTGCTATTTGAAAAAAAGCATAAGCTAACAAAAGGCTTAGCGCTAGACCCTAGCGAAATTGAAGCTTTTCGTAGCTATGCTCAAAGGTTAAATGAGACTAACGAATAATCCCGTTAAACATATCAAAAAAAGCACCTTTGAACGGCAATTCAAAAAGGCGCTTAGTAAAAAAATTCAACTAAATTATAACACAAAATGAACGAACTTAACAGTACACAACAATTATTAATCAACAATTGGCAACGTAAGTATTATCAACTAAGCGATGTATTGATTACAAGTTTAGTTGGTTTAACAACTACAGATACATTAAATGTCTTAGCGCAAGCAAGAAAGGAAAATTTATGGTTAAAGAGCATTACACAGTAGTGAATGTAATGAAAAATGGTGAGGAACTAGATGACCTCACAGGCTACATTGTTCCAGAAGATAACCCTATTTATGATTTTTTTATCAAAATTAACGAAGAAGCAAGGGAGAAAATAGCATGACATATTTAATTATCACAGTAGCAGTTTTAGCAATTACAGAAGTATTCACGTTAACGTTATTAAAACGACGTAATGAAGATGTGCGTTTTTATAAAAGCGAAGCTTATAAACAAGCTGTATTCACAGAGAAAGCACGTTTGAATAGTCAGAAGTGGAGCACTAATCATGAATAGATTGAAAGAACTACGACAAGCAAAAAAGCTAACTCAACAAGAGTTAGCGGATTATATGCAGATAACCAGAAGAGGTTATCAAAAATGGGAAAGTGGCGAAAGCCAAATTAGACCAGGTAAGGCAAAAAAATTAGCTGATTTCTTCGGCGTTAGCGTTGGATATTTTCTAGGATATGACAACGATTTTGAAAAGCAAATCAGAATCGACACTTTAAACGACCTTATTAATAAAATGCACACAGCGTATGTTTCGTTGCTTGAAAAAACGGACAAAGAAGCTTTCTGGGCAGGTTTTCAAACAGCAGAGCTGATAGTGCAAACGCAGAAAATGATATTAGAATTCGAGGAGTCCGAAAATGGAAAATGAATACTTTGATATAGACGAAATTATGCTGATTGATTTTAATAAAAACGGTTGGCACGGCTACTTTGGCGAAAGAGAGGAAGAAGATTAATGCAATACATCTTTCAAGAATACAACATCAAGTTATACAGCTGTTAGTAATGAATTCATACAAGACAAAGAATTGTCAAACAAAGCTAAAGGTTTATTATTAGTTATTCTCAGCAACAAAGATGAATGGCGTGTATATCCAACAGAATTAGTCAAGCGTTCAAAGGATGGTCTCGTTAGTGTCAGAAATACATTAGAAGAACTTGAAAAAGCAGGATATATCAGAACTTACAAAAAATCTTTAGGGCGTGGTAAAGGTATTGAATATTTCAGATTTTGTGCTGATAGGAAAATTAGTGACGAAATATTTGAGAGTTTAAAATCAACTCTTAACCAAACTTTACAAAATTAGGTTTTACAAAGTTGTATTTTACAAAGTTGTATTTTACAAAGTTGTATTTTACAAAGTTGTAAAACCTAACACTAATAAATACTAACTATAAATAATTACTAATATTAAATAAATACTAATTATAAATAAACATCAGCATCAGTAGAGGTGGAAAATTGAGTAAAAAAGAACTTTTTGAAATCTTTCAACAATGTTTTGGAAGATTACTAACACCATTTGAAATCGAGGATATCAATAAATGGATTGATGAAGATGATATGCCAGCAGAAGTTGTAAATGCTGCTCTGAAAGAAGCAGTAACAAACAATAAAATCAGCTGGAAATATGTTAACAAGATTTTGATTGATTGGCACAAAGCAGGAGACAACACTCTTGAAAAAGTTGAAAAAAGATTGTCTGACTTTGAAGCTAGAAAGAAAAATCAACAACAGTATTCAAATAGCGATCACGTCGGATTTGGCATTCAGGGGTCAGGGTATTAGCTTATGAGTGAATTTGTAAGCATGCAAGAAGCTATGCGACCAATTTTAAATGCTCAAATCGAGCAAACGGAGGAATGGTGTGAGCAACATCAATGTTCAAAAGTCAAAGTCAAAAAAACAGGTTCGGTCTTATGTTTAAAATGCGGTTACGAAGAACGCAGAGAGTTTGAGACTGAAAAAGCACAAGCTAGCTATGAACGTAATGAAGAGAAGAAGCGTCTGTATTATCTTGAAGAGTTTAGCATGATGGATAGTGAGTTAAAACTCGCAACGTTCGACAATTTTAAAGCGGACACACCAGAAAAACAAGATGACCTTGATTTTGTCAAAAAAGAAGCGAGAGCTTATATCAAAGGTGCTCAAAATAATCTTGTTTTAATTGGTGATGTAGGTGTTGGCAAAAGCCATTTGGCTTATAGTGCTATCAAAGCGATTAGTGACTACAACAAGAAACTAGCTACTGTTATCAATGTTGTTGATTTAGTATCAAAAGCAAAAGAAAACAAATTTGGTTTAGAAGCGTATTACACTAATTTGCTTTCTGGACAAGACAAGAACGATAAGATTGAATACTTGGTTCTTGATGACTTAGGCACAGAGAAAACGACAGAGTGGTCTTCAAACTTAATTTACAGCATTTTAAACAAGCGAACGAATACGATTATCACAACTAATTTGACGCCGCCAGAAATTCAAAGACGGTATGGTAAACGTATCTTCTCAAGAATTTTTAAAGGCGTAGGTCAAGAACATGTTTATCAGTTTAAAAACAGTACAGATGAAAGGATGAATTTATGGAACTAGAAGAAATGAAAAGAGTTCTAATTCAATTAGCCGACGACATTGTTATGGGAACATATGAGGCTAACGGAATGGGTTCAGAGTATGCACGAGGTGCGTCAGATGTTGCACTTGTGATGAGACAAATTGCAGAAGGAAAATTTGACGAAGCTTGGAACACCGAAACAATCGTAATTCTTGACGCGAACGATTCGAAGGAGAAAGCATGAAAGAACAGCTTATCCAACAGTTCGAGCAGAGCTATTACAGCTATTCAGACGAAGTAAGAGCTATGCTGCTAGAGCTTAGTGAAGAAGAATTAATCAACAAGCTAGCAAGAGACAGCAAGATGTCTCAAATGAAAATAATTGTATTTTGAGGTGAAGAAATGAAATACAAAAAAGGTGATGACATTTATTTAAAAGGGCAAATTGTAGGCGTAAGTTCTTGTAGTGAAGCTTCTTATCCTTACGAAGTGCTGACAGCAGATGAATTTATCGACGTAAAAGAAAAAGACATTATTTCTGTTAACGAGCCAGAAAAAGCAATATTAAACGAAGAGGAAGCAGAATGGCTTGAGAGACTTAAAAAATGTTCAGGACATTCTAAAATCTGTGACACTCTGTATTACGTTGCAAGAGCTGGCTTCGGATTTGGTTTCTCTTTCCGTAGCGAAGACGAAGAAATAGAGCTTGATACATTAAAGTTGACACTTAACGAATTTAAAAACTTGAAAGAGCGCCTCGTTAAAGCATTAATTTACGGCTATGAAGTTGAGAAAAAGAAGTTGTATACAATTAAATTCTCAAACGAAGATTTTGGCAAAATTTACATTGGATTTCTTAAGAGGGCTAATAAGCTCGGAGTAAGCTCGTTGCCTTTAAACAATGATGAGACAAAATCATGGTTCACTGAAGATGAGCTCAAGAGATTTAAATTTTGGAACAACCCAGCTTTTGAAATCAAAGAGGTGAAGCAATGAAGAAATATTACGTATCTGGAAAATATGACGGTGTCGATATTGGAATGGAAGTTAAAGCGCCAAATCAATATATGGCTGTTTATGCTTTCATTGACGAAGTATCGACAAAAGTTCGCGCCACAATGTCAAAGATTTTTGTTTCAGCAGTTGAAGAGGTGGAACTATGAAAGATGAAAATTTAGAGTATCTATCAACTAAAATTAAACGTTCGCAAGACCGTTATGTTCATAGCCAGATTGATTTATTTGACCGTATTTTAGCACAAGTTGAAAAGCAGTACGAAAATGCTATTAATGCAACTATGTGTAATGAAATAGCAATTGCGATTTATCAAGGCTACATCTTGTCGGACATTGAAGATGCGATTAGAAACGGACAGTTTGAATGATAATTTTAGAAGATGATTTTGAGCAGTCATATTACGACAGAACAAGCGACTATCTAAATCTTGCTATCGAGTACGGCGAAATTATCAATCAATATCAAGACGAGATAGTGAGCTTAAAACAAGAAAACAAACGTTTAAAACGTGAAATCTGGAATTTGAAGAAAACGAAAGGAAAACAAAAATGAGAGTCAAGGTAACGAATGATTGTGGCTTTAAGTTAGATATCAAGGTTAACGGAAAACTTGACAGGGCTAGCTGGAAGTTGATTTTTGATTTAGCCAACGACAATACGATTGATAAAACAAGGATTGATTCAGAATTGATGCCTTATTCGAATTCGGAATTTTGATTTTGATAGGAATGTGAAATTTTACAGGCAAAAAGGAGAAGAAAATGACAACGACAGAATTAACGCAAAAACAAATTACATCAAATGTAGCTAACCGAATTGAGGAAATGAAAGGCGAAGGCTTGCTAGTAGCACCAAATTACAGCGTGAGCAATGCTCTAAGTTCTGCTTATTACGCCCTAAAGAATGCTAACGGAGGGAATTTGCTAGAAAAATGTACACACGAAAGTATTTACAATGCCTTGCTTGATATGGTTACGCAAGGGCTAAGTCCCGCTAAGACACAATGCTACTTCATTCCTTACGGAAACAAAGTCAAATTAACACGTTCGTATTTTGGAACGATGAAAGTCGTTAAACAGTTGCCTGAAGTCAAAGATATTTACGCTCAAGTGATTTATGAAGGTGATGACGTTGAAATTAAGAACGTCGAGGGTCACAAGGTGCTAGTCAAACACGATACTAATTGGCTGAATCAGGATAATCCAATCATCGGCGCTTACTGTATCATCGAAAAAGTTGACGGTGAGAAAGTTTTGACAATCATGACCAAGAAGGAAATTGATAAAGCTTGGGCTCAGTCGAAAAACAAAACTGTTCAAAACAATTTTCCGCAAGAAATGGCTAAACGTACTGTCATCAATCGTGCTGCTAAGCAGTTCTTCAATACAAGTGATGATAACGACTTATTTATTGATGCAGTCAATCGAACGACAGAAAACGAATATGACGACGATGAACGAGGTGTCAAAGACGTAACACCAGAAAGAGAAAACGATGAAAGTATTGATAGTTTTATCGGTGAACCATTACCAGAAGCTGCCACTGAAGAGCCGAAGCAACCTAAAGATGTGACACCAGCAGAAGATACCCCTCAGGAGCTCACAGAAGCCCCAGAATCGACCGAAATGTCTGAACCTGATAATTTACATGAACCAGAGCAAACAGAGCTATTTGAGCAGCTAGGAGACCTATATGACTAAACTAACAGATGAGAATTATTATCAAGACAAAACTTACTTGTCTAATTCACGATTTAAGCAATACATGCAATGTCAAGCTAAGGCTTACGCCGTTGATAATGGCGAATGGGTAGAAGACCGAGACGAGACTGCTCTTTTGGTCGGCAACTACGTACATAGCTACTTTGAATCCGAAAAGGTTCACGACGCTTTTGTTGAAGAAAACAAAGAAAAAATCATTGCCAAGACAGGTAAGAATAAAGGAAATCTTAAAGCTGATTTCGTTGTCGGCGAAAAAATGATTAACGCTTTGAAAGATGACGATAATTTTAACCGTTTATATCACGGCTATCCAAGTGATGATGTCAAAAAAGAAATGATTGTTATTGGTGAAATCGAAGGAGTGCTAATAAAAGGCAAGCTTGACAGTATCAACCTATCTCGCGGCTACTTTGTTGACCTGAAGACAATGAGGTCAATCTATAACGAAGAATGGAACGCAGACTTACGCAAGAAAGTGACAGCGGCAGTTAACAATATCTTGAATTTCGGTTATAACGGACAGCTTGCTCTCTATCGTGAGCTACTGAAACAGATGACAGGCCAAGAGTTTAGGCCACTTATCGTTGCTGTATCAAAAGAGAACGTACCAGACAAGGAATTTATCAAAGTTGATGAGAATTGGCTCGACGAAGGTCTTGCTTATATCAAAGACAACGTTAAAGAAGTCTGGAACGTCATTCAAGGTAAGCAAAAACCAAAAAAATGCGGTCATTGTGACTACTGTAAGTCGCAAAAGAAACTCTCTCAAGTCGTAAGTTTAAACGATATGATTGAAAACTAAAATACGTGCCGCGAACCACGAAAAAAGCGAGCTAGAAAGTACGCGTTAAGTTAACGAGACGTACAAAGAATTTCAGCGGGCACAAGCCTTACTCACTCACAATTTAAATGTGTCCGCTTTTGATTTTTGAGGATATAAAAATGAGCAAAATTTTAGTACCAAAAACAGACTATCTAGTTGAAATTAATGAAGTTGTACGAGTGATTTCAATTCTCGGAAATCCCAATTGGGAAATCACAGCTTCTTTTGAAGTTAAGGAAAATCAACCAAGCTTAGATGAAAACGGTGATTTATTCGAGCCGATTTATAAATTAAAATTGCAAGCTGTTCCAAAATTCGAGTTAGAACTTGAAACGTCAAATCAAACTAAAGATTTGAAAAAAGAAGTTGCTGAAATTCAAGCGCTATTTGAATTTATCGAAGAAAACAAGCGAAACTTCTTTAATATGTTTGAGTTTAAAGGAGTCTTGGAATGAGGTTGGTAATTCCTATTGAACCAAAACCACAAATGAGACCTAAAAAAGGAAAATTTGGGATGTACGAAGACCCAAAAATGAGAGCTTGGCGCAAACAATGTTCAGCGTTGATTGAGCAAGTTTACGACGGACCATTTTATGACGGACCTATCAAAGTAGATGTCGTCTTTTATATGAAAGCTCCACAAAGCATTGCTAAACAGCCTACATCACGAGCTAAAGCAAGCTCTTGGAAAAGATTCAAAAAATACGTTTCAGAAATGATGTGGCATTTCAAGAAACCTGACATTGATAATCTTGTCAAAGCTGTTTTTGATAGTATTTCAAACGCAGGCTATAACAAGATTGATAAGAAAGGTATTGTTTGGTCTGATGACAACATTGTGTGTGATTTAAGAGCTAGAAAGCTGTACAGTCCAAATCCACGAATTGAAATAGAAATCGAGGAAATTGAATGAGCAGAGCAGGGAATCGCAATAGAGCTAAATTTCAAGATAAAGAATTTATTATCGAGGTGAGGTTGAAAAATGAATAAACAAGAAGCGATTGAAAAAATAGAAAAAGAAAAAAGCAATCTCAATGCTTGGGAAGATTTGACTCGTAATCGTGCTTTAGATGACGCATTAGTTATTGTTAGACGGCTTGACGAGCCAGAAAAGCCAGTAATTCCGCAATTTGTGGCGGATTGGTATGAAGGGCATAAGAATGACTTTGAATATAGCTTATACAGACTTTGCATCAATTTCAATGAACGAAAATTACATGAAGATTTACATGAATGGTTTAATAATGACAAAAATAAACCTATCGAAGTATTAGTATTAATGCACAAATTCGGCTATGAGGTTGAGAAAGAGAAGCTGTACACTGTCGAGATACCGAATCCAAACAGTATAGGTGGAAAGCTAGTGTTGTTTAAACAACAAAGTACAGGGAGGTTAATACTTGATATGTTAAACCCTAACATTAACAAACCAAAATATATCCACCTAACCGAACCAGAAATCAAGAAAGATTTTGAATGGGCTTGGCAGTTTGCGAAAAAGGTGAAAGAAAATGATTAGAAAAAGCGATAGTATCAGACCTTACTCTATTGGTTATAGAGTGATTTCAAAAAATGGAAATATATTTGCATTGAGAAATGGAGCGAGTGTTTTCTCGCTACCATGTGAAGCTAAGAAAGCCATTCAAAAAGAATTTGGTAAAGATGACCCAAATTTTGATGTTGAAAAGTTCCAAGTTGAAGAAGTAGCTGTTATAAACTTTGAACAGCTCAAAAATTTTATTAATGAGGTGGATAAATGATAACACCAAAATTTAGAGCCTGGGATAAAATAAGCAAGACAATGTTTCCTGTGATGATGATTGATTTTGGTCAGTCATATGTGATGATTGAGGAAATTAATGGTCTTTGGTGCGAAAGAGGTTTTGACGAAGTCGAACTCATGCAATCAACAGGTTTGATTGATAAGAATGGGAAAGAAGTCTTTGAGAATGATGTCATTAGGGACAGCGATGGTTTTGAGGGCATTGTTCAATATGATGAAAGCTATGGCATGTATGGCATTGCTTATCTTCCTACCCTATCAAACGGTATTGATATGACGTTTGAAGAATTAAAAGACAACTTTCGAAACAAATTTGAAGTCATTGGCAATATCTACGAAAATCCAGAGTTTTTGGAGGGAGAGAAATGATAAATTACGGAACAAAAGAACAACTTAAAGAACAATTGTTATACAAGCGCATTATTAAATGGGCTGGAGACTGCTTAGAGCTTGAAGACGGTACAATAGTTACCATTGAAGAATCAGAACAAGATTGCTGTGCAAGCGCTGGTGGTGAATTTAAAGATGTTAAGTTAGACGCTGTAATCACTGATGTAGAGTTTGGAGAACCAGAAGTCGTTGAAGGGGACGAAGATTTCGGGGAGTTTACTATGAGAAATACTGTTACTATCTACCATAACCAAAACCCAATTGCTATTGCAGATTGTGAAGCGGATGCTGGCAATGGTGGTTACTATTACAGTGTTTGCTCGCTTGTGATTAAAAATGTTCACTATAAAGTAGTGGAGGCTTAAAGGTGGATAATCTAGAATTTGAGTTCATGCTACCTAGAAATACCAGGTTAAAAAAACAAAACATGGTTATCAACAGCAACGATAGGTGGCACCCACAAGAAAAGGCGAAGATGACTAAACGAATTAGAGGGCTAGCAAATTATTGCGTGTCAGCTGAAATAGATAAGCAAGCGAAGCCGTTTAGTTCAAAAAATCCGTGTAGAGTAAGCATCACGGTGTACAGTCCGACAAGGTCAAGATTAGACCCGCCAAACCTTTATCCAACAATAAAAGCTATTATTGATGGCATGACAGATGCTGGCATTTGGGTGGATGATAATTATAAAGTTATTCGTTCAATGTCTTTTAGCTATGGTGGTTTAAGTGGTAAGAAAGGCTATTACAGATTTGTATTGACAATTGAGGAGGTTTCAAAGTGAGTGATGTTAAATGGATAAGTCAAATAACAGCATATGATGTAGATAAATCTGAGGAATTCAAACTGATATTAAACGCAAATGAAATTATATCAATAGCGGAAGATACATTTGAAATCTTTGACGAGGAAACATGTAATTGGGTGGATCATAAGGGCTGTGAAATTTACGTGCGTGATTGTTGTTATAAGGTTTTGAATAGCTATGAAGAGTTTCTGAAAATTTTTGAGAGGTAAGCGAAAGGATAAAATTCAACTTTTTAATAAAAAAAGAGCCTGCTCACGCAAGCTCGATATGATTTAAAATGCTATAACTATTATATCATATCGGAGGATTGAAAGTGACCAGAGCTAAAGAGTTATTGAATGAATTACAAAATCTTGATATGGATATTCAAAGTCGAATAGATGAAATCAATGAGCTTGAAGCAGGCTTGCTTTCAAGTCCAAAGTGGAAAACAGAGAAAACAAAAGGCGGTCAAGCTAAAAGAGTTGACGACGTGTACGCTCAGCTTGTTATCATGAAAGAAGCGATTGAACAAGATACTAATGAAGTTATCAATAGAAAACTTGAACTTGGCAGACTTATCAATAAGCTCAAAAATCCAAAACATAGAGCAGTGTTGAGAATGACGTATATTAACAAAGGCACATCTGATAGCGTTTGTTACGACTTGAAGATGAGTCGCACAACGTATTACAGACTCAAAAATGATGCTGTATCAGCTTTAGAAGAAGTTATTTGATTTCATAAGTATTTTTTGGGACTTTTTGGGACTGCACGGTTCTAAAAATCTGTTAGAATGGTAGTATCAAGAATTAAGGGTAAGGCGCATGGGTGTCTTGCTCTTTTATTTTAGACTGGAGGTGATGGAAAATTGAATGAGAGACAGAGACGATTTGCAGATGAGTACATCATCTCTGGAAATGCTATGGAATCAGCAACAAAAGCTGGTTACAGCGAGAATTACGCCAAAGCACAATCTCATAAATTGTTGGAAAATGTTGGAATAAAAACTTATATCAATAAACGGATAGCTGAACTTGAAAAACATAAGATTGCAACTGCTGACGAGGTGTTGCAAGTGTTCACAAGTATTTTGAGACAAGAGCTGACAGAGGAAGTAACAGAACTTAATCAAATAACTGGCGAATTCGTGACAATCGAGAAGAAACCGTCAATTGCAGAGGTCATTAAAGCTGGTAGCGAACTTATGAAACGCTATCCAACTAAACTCGAACTACAAAAGCTTAAACTTGAGATTGAAAAACTACAATCACAGGTTGGTGGTTCAGAGGGGCAAGATGAGAAAATTGCTGGTTTCCTTGAAAAGGTTAAGGAGCTTGTAGTAGATGACAGTTGATTTAAGTAGTCTATATACTCCAAAACAATTAGCTGTTTTGAAGTATATCTGGACACATGATTGGTTTATTTGCGGTTTGCATGGTGCTAAACGTGCTGGTAAGACAGTAGTCAATAATGATACATTTGTCTCTGAATTAAAACGAGTTCGTAAAATCGCTGATAAATTTGGCATTGATGAACCAATGTATATTTTAGCTGGAACGTCGAGCACGTCTATTCAAAACAACATCTTGCAAGAACTGTACAATAAGTATGGCTTTGAACCAAAATATGACAAGCATGGTTCATTTACATTTTGTGGTGTTAAGGTCGTGCAAGTTTATACTGGTTCTATTTCTGGCTTAAAGCGTGCTCGTGGGTTTACTTCGTTTGGTGCTTACGTCAATGAAGCTTCGCTTGCTAATGAGATTGTCTTTAAGGAAATCATTTCTCGCTGTTCTGGTGAAGGTGCTCGAATCGTATGGGACAGTAACCCAGACAATCCAAATCATTGGTTGAAAACAGATTATATTGGCAAAAATAAAGATGGAATCATTGATTTTAGTTTTCAGTTAGATGATAATACATTCTTGTCTGAACGCTATCGAGAATCAATTAAAGCAGCTACACCGCAAGGCAAATTTTATGATAGAGACATCTTAGGTTTGTGGACTGTTGCAGAAGGCGCTATCTATTTAGATTATGACCCTAAAATCAATGAAGTGGATACACTACCTGACATGATGAATTACTTTGCAGGAGTTGACTGGGGATACGACCACTTCGGCTCTATTGTTATCATTGGAGAGGATAATCAAGGCAATTATTATCTTGTAGATGGTATAGCTGAACAATACAAAGTCATTGATTGGTGGGTTAGTCGTGCTAAAGAGTTTCAAAATAAATATGGAGACATTACTTTCTGGGCTGATTCTGCACGACCAGAACACGTTGATAGATTTAATGATGAAGGTATATCAACAGTTAACGCTAATAAGTCTGTTGTGGCTGGTATTGAAACAATCGCAAAGTTATTTAAAGAAAGAAAATTATTTATCAAGCGTGGTGTTATACCTCGCTTTTTCGATGAAATTTATCAGTATAAGTGGAAACCAAATAGCACAAAGGACGAACCATTGAAAGAGTTTGACGATGTGCTGGACGCTCTACGCTATGCTATCTACTCAAAAATTATGGGTATTGGTAGCCGAATTAAAGTATTTAAAGGAGGTTTTTGATGACGCTAGTCAGTCTAAACAAGCGCAAGTTATTTACAACATCAGCAGAAGAAGTGACACAAGAATTAGTGTCAGAGGCTGTTAAACTTCATCAATCGCAATTGCTTAAAGGTTACATTGAGAACGAAAATATGTATATGTCTCAACACGAAATCTTACGTCAAAAGCGCAAAGAACCGTGGAAACCAGATAATCGTTTGGTGATTAACTATGCTAAATACATTGTTGATACATTTAGCGGTTACCAAATCGGTGTGCCAATCAAAGTCACACACGACAATGAAGAAGTTACAGAATTCATTAACGATTTCCGAAAGCTAAATGATATGGAAGATACCGAATTCGAGTTAGCTAAGATGTCGGATATTTTCGGTCATGCTTTCTTGTATGTTTATCAAGATGAGTCAGGAAACACTAGAACGACTTATAATAGTCCAATCAATATGTTTATCGTTCATGATAACACAATCGAAGAGAAACCCTTATTTGCGGTCAGATACGCTTTCAACAAAGGAGAAGTTACAGGTTACGGTCAAGTGATTACTGACAAAGAAGTGATTGACATTTCTGTTGAAAAAGGCGGTAGTGTCTCGTTTGGTGAACGTGATTCACATATTTATGGCAAATTACCAGTGATTGAATTAATTGAAAATGAGGAACGTCAAGGTGTTTTTGATAGCGTTAAAACGCTTATCAACGCTCTTAATAAGGCTGCAAGTGAAAAAGCAAATGATGTTGATTATTTCGCTGATGCTTATTTGAAAATTGTGGGTGTCGAGTTAAAAGATGGCATGGCAGAGCAGATTAAAGAAAGCCGTATTTTCAACCTGTGGAAAAATAATAGCTCTGACGGAACTACGCCAGATGTTGCATTTCTAGAGAAACCAAGTTCGGATACTACCCAAGAAAACCTAATTGCATTGTTGAAAGAGTCAATCTTTGCTGTTTCAATGGTAGCTAATTTGTCAGAAGAAGATTTTGGTAATGCTTCTGGTACTGCTCTCGCATTTAAATTGCAAGCTATGGACAATCTTGCAAAGATGAAAGACCGCAAAATGCAATCAGCTTTAAATCGTTTGTACGAGATTGTCTTCAATGTACCTATGGCTACTGTATCAAGTGATGGCTGGACTGGTATTAAATACCAATTCACAAGAAATGTGCCACGAAATATTTTAGAAGAAGCGCAAATTGTCGCTCAATTATCTGGACAAGTTTCAGATGCCACTAAACTATCTGTGTTATCTATTGTGGATAACCCACAAAATGAACTTAAAAAGATGGAAGAAGAGGAAGAAAGTTCGAGCCTGCTTTCTAAAAGAATCGCTCTTAACGAACGTATGACTGATAAAGACCTAAAATCTGACAGTCAGGAAGTGATTGCTAATGGTGAATGATTACTGGAAGAAGCGTATAGAAGCTGAACAGCTCGCTAAAATGGAGCGTAGCGCCACTATAAGTGATGAAATCGGTAGATTATATGATTATCATTTCAAAGAGCTAGAAAAGGAAATTAGAGCTTTTGAACAACGTTATGCTGATAAGAACGGTCTATCTTTGTCAGAAGTTAAAGCTAGAGTTGATGAAATGGATGTTAGAGCTTTTGAAGAAAAAGCTAAGAAATATGTAGCAGAAAAAGATTTCTCTGCCAAAGCCAATTCAGAATTAGAACTCTACAATCTTAAAATGAAGATAAATCGTTTAGAATTACTTCAATATCAGTTAGAACTTGAGATGGTAGCGCTAGGTGATGCAGAACACAAGTTGACAGAGCGCTTCTTGAGTGGTGAATATGTCAAAGAGATTGAAAATCAATCTGGACTTTTAGGGCTATCTGTTTTAAGTGCGAAGCAAGTAACGCAGACGGTACAGACAGTCCTCAACACTTCTTTTAAAGGTGCAACGTGGTCTAATCGCATCTGGCAAAGGCAAGATGCTCTTAGGGAGATTGTTGCTCGTATGGCTGAGGATTATCTATTAAAGGGTAAAAATCCAACTACTATGATTGCTAAAATCAGAAAGGAATTTGGAGTATCGGCTAGCGAAGCTAAGCGTTTAGCAGTTACAGAAGGGGCTAGAGTTGCTACAGAAGCCCAAAGACAATCTTTAATTGCTAATGGCTATGAGGAGTACGAATACATCGCAGAACCAAGCGCTTGTTCCATCTGTAAGGCTTTGAATGGCAAGATTTTTAAAGTCAAGGATATGGAACCCGGAGAGAATGCCGCTCCAATGCATCCACATTGTCATTGTTCTACTGCTGCTCACTTCTCAATGAGTGATGACGAGTACGAGAAATTAATACAAGATAGCTGGCATTCGGTATATCCACACATGGATAATGTCATCAATAAGTACGTTGACGGGAAAGAACATATTCCGAATATCAACATCAGCAATCAAGTTACCAAAAATGGTAAGACTTACGTTGTTGATGGGCACAACGTTGTTTCAGACCATTCGAACTATGAACACAAGGTTGCAAGTTGGCTTTCTAGCAAAACAGGATTAAAAGTTGATATTTTACCAAGGGTAAATAATCCAGATGGAATTAGCACACCAGATTACTTAGTTGATGGAGTACCATTTGATTTAAAGAGTTTTGGTGGCTCCGGAAAATATGTTATTGATAACAATTCTAGGAAAGCAAAAAAACAAGCACCAAATATTATATTTGATGCTACGACTTCATCACTTAGTGATGAGGAATTGTTAAGGCAGTTAAATGATGTTTATCGTTCAGGACGGCGTGGTTTAAAAACCGCAATTCTAAAAAGAAACGATGAAATTATCGCTGTTGTTCAACCAAAATAAAAAGAGTGAGAAAACCGCGCTCCAATGGGTGCTCGACCTTCTCACTCTTCACCTAAATTATACATCAACACTCATTTTTTTGCAAGTCGTAGCGATACGGCTTTTCTTTTTGCCCAAAACTTGCTTAAGGCGTTAAAAGGTGCAAGGTCATCAGTCCACTCTGGACTTAAAAAGGAGGTCTCCAGTTATGGAAGAAGATATTAAAGAAACATCAGTAGTTGAAGAAGAAAATGAGCAAGCTAGCACTCAAGAAGAAACTGAAACTACTGAAAAAACATTCACTCAAGCCGAGCTTGACGATATTGTTCAAAAAGAAAAAGCAAAGGCGAAGCGTTCTGCTGAACGAGAGTACAAAGAAAAAATGGACGAAGCTGAAAAATTGCGCAAAATGAACGCTGAACAAAAAGCAGAATACGAAGCGCAAAAACAGGCTGACCGAATCGCTGAACTAGAAGCTCAACTTAATCGTAACGGACTTGAGAAAGAAGCTTCTAAAATGCTTTCAGAAGCTGGAATTGTAGCCAGCGATGACATTCTTAGCTTTGTTGTTAAAAATGATGCAGAAGGAACACAAGCAGCTGTTAACGCTCTTTCTAGCTTGGTGAATGACCTAGCCGATAAGAAGGTTAGTGAAATGCTCAAAGGTAAAACACCTAAAAAAGTTGAACAATCAACAACTGGTGCGATTACTAAAAAGCAATTCGACAAAATGGGTTATAAAGACCGCAACGAATTGTTGCAGAATAATCCTGAACTTTACCATCAATTGAAAGGATAAAATAATATGACACAAACACAACTTGCACAAATGATTAATCCAGAAGTTATGGCTGATATGGTTTCGGCTAAACTTCCTAAGCTAATTAAATTTACACCACTCGCTTATGTTGAACGTGAGCTTGTAGGACAACCAGGTACAACTATTACAGTTCCTAAATGGGAATACTCTGGTGATGCCAAAGACATTGCAGAAGGTGTTGCAATTGAACCAGACCAACTAACAACAACTAAATCTACTATGACGATTAAAAAAGCTGGTAAAGGTGTTGAATTAACCGATGAAGCTGTCTTGTCTGGTTACGGAGACCCGCTCGGTCAAGCAACGCATCAAATCGGTTTGGCGATTGCTAACAAGATTGATAATGACCTTATCGAAAAAGCCAAAACAGCTACACAATATATTGATGAAGCGCCAACGACAGGAACTGCAATTGACAAAGCACTTGCTGTCTTTGACGACGAAGAAGATGCTCGCTATGTGGCGGTGGTTAACCCTGCAGATGCCATTGATTTGCGTGCTGATACTGTTAAACAATGGATTTCTGGTTCAGAAATCGGTGCTAATATTGTTGTTTCTGGTACTTTTGGTGAAACTCATGGCGTTCAAATCGTGCGTTCTAAAAAAGTTGAAAAAGGCAAAGGATTTCTTATTAAAGTGTCTGCTGATTCAACAGATACAGAAGATGTAGCTAAATACGGTGCATTCGTTATCGTTCTTAAACGTGACGTGGCAATTGAAACAGACCGTGACATTTTGAAGAAAACAACAGTCATCACTGGTGATGAACACTATGGTGTTTACTTGTATGACCCTACAAAGGTTGTTAAATTTGGAGGAAATGCATAATGGGAGTAGGTCTACTACGTCGCCATTATGCTAAAAAAGAAGTCGTTGATTTGTCTGAAAAGACACTCACCGAACTGAAAGCGATGGCGAAAGAAAAAGGCATTGAGGGTTATTCAACTCTCAATAAAGAAGCTTTAATTGAAGCATTAAAGGAGTAGTGACATGTCAATTATCGAGCAAGTCAAGACTCTGTTAGGAATTTCAGACGACTTGCAAGATAATCTCTTGTCAGTCATTCAAATGCTTACAGAGTCTCACTTTAAAGCCTATTCAAAACAAGACAACATACCAGAAAATCTAAACTACATCATTGTAGAAGTGATGGTTAAGCGATTTAATCGCATTGGTTCAGAAGGTATGTCCTCACAAACTGTAGAAGGGCTTAGCATGGCTTTTGAATTGGATGATTTTGCAGAATATGACAAAGTTATCCACAGGCAATTTGCTAGCGATTTCCAAGCGGGGTTTAAGGCATTATGAGATTTGATAAACGTGTCACACTTATCCTCAAATCAAAAGAAAAACCATATTATGACCCGGAATTAGGGAAAATGGTTGGTGGAGGTACAACTGAAAAGGTTGTGCCTGCTAATATTGGTCCAATTAGTGCCAAATTACAGAGCCTACTTGGGGATAAGTTAAAAGAAGCTACTACGGTTGTTAGAGTTAGAAACTGCAAAGATAAGGTTGACAGTCTTTTAATAGACGGTCAGCCTTTTTCTATTGTGGATAACCCAAAACATGCAAACAGACTAACTGTTTTTTATGTAAGTGAGGTAAATCATGGCTCAAGTTGAAATTAAAGGAGACGACATATTACTTAGAGCGTTGCAAACGGCAGCTAATATGAAAGCTCATAAAGCAGCTGTACAGAAACATGGAGCAGACCTTCAAAAGAAAGCACAATCTAACGCAGTGTTTACTCACGGATATGCTACTGGTGCAACGAAACGAAGTATCAAGCTTGAAATTACAGACGGTGGCTTTGCCGCTAAAGTAACAGCTGGCACAGATTATTCTGGATATCTAGAAAAAGGTACACGTTTCATGGATGCGCAACCGTTCATGAAGCCTGCTTTTGATGTAGTGCAACCTAAGTTTATCAATGATTTAAGGAGAGCAGGTATTGCTAAATAAACAACCAGACCAACAAATCCATGATGAATTGATTAAACGCTCAACTGCTTTAGGACTTACTGCTTATCCATTCTTGCCAGAAGATGGTACACCTTATCCTTTCATGGTTGTTTCATACACTCAAATTGTGCCGCAACCCACAAAGTCTTACTTACTTGGCGCTGTATCGGCTCAAGTTGACGTGTGGGGTACAGCTGATGACAGAAAATTGGTGTCTGATTGGATTGGAAAGCTAATGAATGAGTTTTCTAAGATTAGGCGGATTGGTAACACGCAGTGGGCAATGGATTTGTCTAGTTCAACACAAATTATAAAAGATAATTCAACACCAGAATTGCTTTATCACGGCATTCTGGATTTAAAATTTAAATTTCATTAGGAGGAAATTATGGCTATTTTTGGTAAAAATAAAATTTTGATGTTCCGAAAATTAGGGGATAAAACAGCAGCGGCTAAACTCGCTTTGCAAACAGAGCACACATGGAAGTATGAACGTTCAACGGATTCTGAAAAAACAAAAGACGGAGCTATTGTTAAAGATGGCGGCTTAGAAGTCACATTGTCAATTGAAGCTGTGACAAGCCGTGATGACGTTAACAAAATGCTTAAAAACTCTGTTGTAAACGGTGAAAAGCTTGAAGTTTGGGAAATTGACCTTGCTGGAGAAAAACAAGGTCAAAAATACCCTGCGCTTTATGCTCAAGGCGCTCTGTCAAGTTGGGAAGTTCCTGATAATGTCGAAGATTTAGAAACATTGTCAACTGAAATGACAATTGAAGGAAAACCAGTCGAAGGCTATGCTACACTAACAGCCAGTCAAGTTGAAGAAATTAATTACGCATTCAAGGATACAACAGCTTCTGGTTCTGACTAATGTTTTGTTCTTTGTTGTGATTTTTAAGAAGGGATAAATCACCCTTCTTTTTATTTTTTATGGATTAGGAGAAAAACTGATGAAACAAATTGAAATTAACGGTAAAAAACACGACTTGCATTTTGGAATTGATTTTATTCGTGAAATGGATAAACGCTATGAAGTTAATGGTAATGGTGTTTCTTTTGGTATGGGAATCAATAGTGCTGTTGTTTACTTGAAAGATAATAACCCAGTTATTCTAGAAGATATTATTTTGGCAGCAACACATACCGCTAAAACAATTCCGAGCGTGGCTGATATTGAGAAATGGCTTGAAGAGCAAGAAGATTTGGACAAAGTATTTGATGATTTTTTATCTGCGTTGAAAACTGCACCGTTGACGAAATCAAAAGTTGCAAAAGTGCTAAAAGCAATGACGGCGTAAAGAAGCAAACTACCTCTATAGCTACTTCAAAAGAAGTCTACGAAGATATGCTAGCAATGGCGCTTGGTTTGTATGGTATCAACTCAATAGTTGAAGCTAAACGAATGACTATTGAAGAATTTAACGTCAGAAAACGTGGCTATCTCATGCAGCGTTTGGATAAGGAACAGGAAATATATCTACAAGCTTATCTAACTAGAGTAGTTAAAGCTCCAGATAAGAGCGGCAAGAAATATTTGTTTGAAAAATTCAATGATTTTTACGATGAAGCTAAACATAGAAATGCAATTTTAGGTGGTGGGTATGGACCACCTGTAAATAGCGAATTGCTAGCTATCGCAAAACGTAGACAACAATTTTTAAGGGAAGGAGGTAAAAATGAGTAATAGTTCATATACTGTCGAAGCTGTCCTAAAGGCGAATGACAGTGGATTTTCTAACGCTTTCAAAAACGCTCAAAAATCAGTATCTGGTTTATCTAGCATGGCCGCTAAGACTGGGTCAATGTTTAAAAGTGTCTTAGGCGCTAATCTTGTTAGTAGTGCTTTAACTTCTGGTATAAGTGCTATTTCTGGCGGTATACGTAGTATGGGGACGGAATTAAATAACTCTCAAAAAACTTGGAAAACATTTGAAGGTAACTTACAAGCTTTCGGTCGTTCAAGCGAGCAAATAGCTGCTGCTAAATCCGAGATGCAAGATTTTGCGACTAAAACCATTTATTCGGCTTCTGATATGGCAAGTACCTACTCTCAACTTGATGCAGTTGGTACTAAAAACGTTGGTAGCTTGGTTAAAGCTTTTGGTGGCTTAGCGGCATCAGCAGAAAATCCAGCACAAGCCATGAAATCTATCTCTATGCAAGCCACGCAGATGGCAAGTAAACCTAAAGTTGCATGGATGGATTTTAAAATCATGATGGAACAAGCGCCTGCTGGTATGGCAGCTGTGGCAAAAGAAATGGGCATGTCAACTGATGAATTAGTAGCCGCTGTTCAAGACGGAAAAGTTAACACGGAAGAATTTTTTGACGCCATGAACCGTGCAGGTAATTCTGAAGCTTTCCAAAAAATGGCAACAGAATTTAAAACCGTCGACCAAGCTATTGATGGTGCGAAAGAAACGTTATCCAATAAGCTTATGCCAGCTTTCGAAAAACTGAATCAATTCGGTATCAAGGCGGTAGTAGCTCTCACGGATGCTTTGGATAATATTGATTTTGGTAAAATCGCTGACAATCTCGGAAAAACTCTGGATTCTATTGATATTGAGAGTATGTTTTCTAAGGCTCAAACAGCGATGAAAATGTTTTTTAATCCATTATTTGTTATCAATTTCAAAGCAGCAATAGATGAAGTCAAAGGTGCTGTAGGCGCTCTAACCTCAGCTTTCTCTGGCGTTGCAGGCGGTGGATGGTCGTGGGTTTATACACTAAGCAATGCAATGTCGGCACTAATTGGAACAGTAGCTACTGGAGCTAGCATTGTTAAAAAATTTATCAATGCATTTGCGGATACTGGCGCTATGCAACAGATTAAATGGGCTATTGATAGCGTCATCGGAGCGTACATGACATTGACTTATGCAGTTGGTGAAGCTTCTATTTGGTCGACGTTGGGAACAGTCATCGGTAATGTTGCTAAAGTCATTGCACAAGTCGTACAAGCTATTGCTGATTTTATTTCAAGGTTAGACCCAAGCATTGTCCAAGGATTTACCAATGTTCTAGTTGGTGGTATTGCTGGACTTCTAGCCTTTTCAGCAGGTACAAAATTAGTTTCTACTGGAATGAAAGGTTTGGACTTTATCAAATCGTTTAACCCATTCAAACTATTTAAAAAGAATGCTGAAGATAGTCTGGAAGGAACGACAAATAGTGTTAGTCGTTCTAAAAGTACGATTGCTCAACTTCTTAGTGGTTTAACAAATCTTATCAAGGGTGTAGGTACATCTTTCAAATCCATCTTTGACGGTATAGGTAAGACTCTTACAGGTTTAGGTAAGACTTTTGAAGGTTTTGGAAAAGGTGTAGGTGCAGTACTAAAAGGCTTGATGCAAGGACTAAAAGGATTAAATCCCGCAACATTGCTTTCGTTCGGTGCATCTATAGGTATTGCAGCGGTCGGGATTAGTGCTGGAATTGGCATTATTGTGGCATCGCTATCTTTATTGGCTGAACACAGCGCAGGTGTGTCTGTGCTTATACAAGCATTGGGCACAGCTTTTGCAACAGTAGCAGCAGCAATTATTGGGGCTTTCGCTCAAGCAATTGTAACAGTTTCTGGTGTATTGCCAGTTGTCACAAGTGCATTAGCTAACCTAGCGCCTTTGGTGGTTGCGGTCGGGGTAGCCATCGGTGCAACAGCGCCAGCTATTACAGCTTTAGGCGATGCTTTCACATCAATTCTTGGCACACTTCCGCCAATTATTACAGCGCTTGGTTCGGCGATTTCTCAAATTGCTACAGCTATCACACCAATCGTTGGAATTATCAGTAGTGCTTTCGTTCAGATTGTGACAGTAGTTTCTAATGCGATTGTTCAAATCATACAAGCACTTTCTCCATTCATTCCCGCAATTACTGAAATGGTGGTTGCGGTTGCTCCTGTGCTATCTCAAATCGTAGAAGCTTTTAACAATCTCATCAGCCAAATCAGCCCAATCATTGACTCAATCGCTAACTTGTTTAAAACGCTTGGTGAACAAATCAGCAATATCCTTGATAGCGCATCTGGCGTTATTACAAGCTTTGGTGACTCAGTTCGCAATGTTTTGGATGGTGTTGCAGGTATTTTTGACTCAATGGGTAATGCTGCTCTTAACGCTGGTAAAGGTGTTAAGCAGATGGCGCAAGGTATTAAAATCCTCGTTGATATGAAACTTGGTGATTTAACGTTTACTCTAGGAGCTGTAGCAACAGGTCTCGGTGATATGGCAAGTCACGCAAGTGGAATGTCAACTCTTGGAACAGCCATGGCACAAGTTGGTATAGGTATGACTTTGTTTGCTACAAGTTCAGTTCTTGCATTAACATCTCTTACAATGTTTGGAACAGCAATTACTACACTTCAAATCAACTTAACACAATTACCAATAGCTATGACAACCGCTGGCACAAGCTTCCAAACATTCACTACACAAGCTGTTACTGGTTTATCTGGCTTGTCAGCTATTAACGCACCAATTGCAGCTTTCAAAGCGCAAATTATGACGTTAACACCAGCGATAATGTCAGCCACAGCAGGCTTTGCAATGTTTGGTGCTAGAGCAATGGTTATCAATGGCACGTTTACCGTCATCGGTGGACTTATTAGTGCATTTAATGCACGCATCTTGTCAATGGGCGCAGCAACAGCAATGGCAGGAGCGTCGTTTGGTGCGTTAGCTAGCAGAGTAGGTGCTTTAGGTGGTGCTCTATCATCAATTTCTGGTGGTTTTGCTCGCGTTGGCGCTAGTGCGTCAAATTCGGCAGCTCAAATGCGTTCAATCATTTCAGCGACACAATCTGTTATTTCAGCGTTCAGCTCAATGCGTGCTCAAGTGCAATCGTCAATGCAAGCAATGCTTAGTGCTGTTACATCTATTGGAAATCAGATGAAAAATCAAGGACGCATGATTGGTCGACAAACAGCTCAAAACATCGCACAAGGGATTGCTAGCGGTGCTGGTAATGCTAGAGGTGCAATGAGCTCTCTTATGGCATCTGTACGTGCAGCAGGAATGTCTGGAGTCGGTTCAATGCGTGCAATTGGTGCATATATCGGGCAAGGTTTGGCTAGTGGTATGATGTCAGCTCTTGGAAGTGTGACGGCAGCTGCTAATGCGTTAGTAGCACAAGCAGAGAGAGCAGCACGAGCAAAAGCCAAAATTCACTCACCATCACGATTATTCCGTGACAACGTCGGTATATACATCGGTCAAGGGGTAGCAGTAGGTATTGAACGTTCGCAAAAGTATGTTGATAATGCTATGGATTCAATGTTTGATAGCATTGATAACTTTAATGCGCAAGTATCAGACATGATGAGTAGTAAAGCAGTTTACGATTTTGATGGCGGTAGATTTTCAAATGATATTGAAATTACTTATCGCAATCAAGACGATGCAAAACTAGATACTATCAGAGAAGCACTTGACACAATTAAATCAATAGCTTCTCGTGATACCGTCCTCAATATTGACGGTAGAGAATTTGCTCGTGCGACTGGTGATGACATCAGCGATTATCAGAGTAGAAAACAAGAAGTTAGAAATTTAGTTTGGGGGTTAGGAAATAATGGCTAATTTTACATTCAAAGGTGTTGATTTAACACCTTTTTTGAATGTTTTAGAAATTCAACGAACTGTTGGAAATGAGCGCTCGTTAACGACAGATGACTTGTTCGATACAGGAGTTGAACTTAAAAATGTTTCTTATGGAGCTAAGATTATTAAAGTAAAAGTCGCTTTGGCTTCTCGCTCTATATCACCAAAGGAATTTGTTGATACAATTGAGTATTCTGGAATCAACACTAGAAACTTAAACACTTTAAGAGAACGCATTGCGATGCTTCTTCGAGCAAAAGAACCATATAAGTTAGAACTACCTGATGAACCCAATAGATTCTATATGGCTCTTCCAAAAGGAGATGTTGAACTTAAAGGAATTTCTGATTGGTATGACGAAACAACCATAGAATTCTTTATCCCTGACGGACTAGCGCATACTGAAATTGTTAAGGAATTCGAATTCTCTAAAAATGAACAAGGTACGCTTGAAGCTGAAATTGAAAACAATGGAAGTGAAGAGGTCGCTGTTAGCTACGAAATCAAGCTCAAAAAAGAATCTGGTTTCATTGGCATTGTTAGCGAGTATGGCGCTATGCAATTTGGTAAGTACGATGAATCAGATGGTTATATGGACAGAAAGAATGTGACAGTCGTTAGTAATCAAGCTGGTAACTTTGCCAATTGGACTGACGGCACTAAGAATTATGAGAACACAAACAAAATTATTACAACTCAAATGACCGCTGACACTTCGTTCGGCGGTCGTCTTGGTTTGTTGCCAAATTCGTTTACAACAAGTGGTACGTCTGGCGCTTATCAGTATGGAGCGGTTAAGGAATACACGCTAAGTAATCCTATCTCTCAATGGTATATCTGGGCTAGAGCTTGGTTTGAAACTGGTCTAATGGGACAGACTGGCGCTTGGTGCTTAACGGTGCTAGATGAAAGTAATCATCTAATCGCTGGCATGGCAATTGAGAAAGACGACACAGTTGGTAATACTGCAAATGTCCGTTTTTTAATGGGTGACGGTTCGGGTGGCAGTCGTACGGTTAAGACGATTTCATTCACACCGTCTTATCGGCTACCGCCCAACCCGTACGGTACCCAAGGGAGAGACAAGAACTCGAACATGTTCGACTTAGTAAAAGAGAAAGACCGTGTGCAGTTCTTCTGGTATGGTGGCTATTATCCGTTTAACGATTCTCGTTTGGCAAATGTCAAAGCGAAGAAAATTCAGTTTTTCGTCGGACAGTATGCAGGTCGAAACACGACAGACAGAAAAGTGACACATCATTATTTAAACGATTTTACTTTTCAAGAATTGCATGTTGATTATTGGAAAGACGTACCTAATCGTTATCCAAGCGGTTCAACGATTGCTATTGACGGCGAGAAAGGGCAAATCAAAGTCAATAATCAAATTCGTTTAGACGACGAAGTTTTGGGAACGACTTATTTTAAAGTGCCGCCTGGAAAAACAAAGGTGCAGTTAATACTTTCTAGCTTTGCGGAAATTACTTCTGCCACAGCGACAATACAGGAGGTTTACATTTGACAAGAAATAATGTACGTATTGCGATTCGTGATTCAACAGATAGCCACAATGTGGCTTTTTTTGATAATAGAGCAGGAATCAAATATAAGAGTGCTAATTTACAACGCTTCTTAGCAGGTTCTGCAAGTATTTTAACGCTTAAATACAACTCAAAAGACATTGACAGTATTCGTTCTGGCTGTAAGCTTGCTTTTCGTTATAAGAATCGCGACTATTGGCTTAATGTCATGAACTTCGAGAAGAAAGGTTTCGAAGTTGAATTGACCGCTTATTCGCTCGGTCTTGAGCTGAATAATGAAGAACGTGGCGAATACAAGCCAGACAACGCTATGTCTATTGCTGAATACGTGGCTTATTATGACCCAGAACACGCTTTAACAATTGGCGTTAATGAAGTAGCTGATAAACGTATCAAATTAGAATGGACGGGCACGGATACAATTTTGGCACGTCTTTTTTCTGTTGCTAATAGCTTCGATGCAGAACTTGATTTCAGCGTAGAACTTAATGACGATTACTCACTTAAACGTCAAGTGTTGAATATCTATAAAAAAGGCAATCTTGGCACAAACAAGCTCAGTCAACCTGTAAGAGTTGGCAAAGAGCTTAAAGTCATCAACTACAGCGATAACATCAAAGAGTTGAGGACTGCGGTTCGTGCAACTGGTAAAGATGGTTTAACGATTGACGGACTTAACAAGAAGATTTACGACGATAATAAGCAGTTGCTTTATTATTCAAGTGCTAACACTGTCTATGCGCCACAATCTCGTGACCGTTTCCCGTCTGTCGGAAAAGGTTCAAATGACAACTGGATTATTAAAGATTTGGGCGAAACACAGTACGAAACCAAAGAAGCTCTTTGGGGCTATATGTATAGCGAAATCCAGAAAATATCTGTGCCAGAAATCACCTATGAGGTTGAGGGCGCTATCGATGCAGGTATCGGCGACACTCAAACATTGATTGATGACAAGCACTTTGAACCAGCTCTTTACGTGCAAGCTCGGGTGTCTGAACTTGAAGATGACATCTTGACAGGTAAAGTGACGAAGTCAACGTTTATTAATTTTGAACGTAAATACAGTCAGATTGCCGACGAATTACAAAAACGAGTTAACGAATTAGTAGAAGCTTCGATACCATACACAATTAAAATCTCTAGTGATAACGGTACTGTTTTTAAGAATGCAACTGGAACGAGTACGTTTAAAGCTAGAGTGTTTAAAGGCGAGAAAGAAATTACCTCTGACGTCACATGGCGGTGGGCGCTTGACGGCAATGTCACAGTTGGCATGCAATATCTCGTTAAAGCTAGTGCTATTAAAGATACAGCTGTTTTAACCGCTTCTGCTTACATTGGTAATAACGAGGCAGCAACGACTGAAATCACGCTGACGAATGTCAACGATGGCGCTAAAGGTGATAAGGGCGATGATGGAGATACGGGACCACAAGGACCACAAGGTCCTAAAGGCGATAGAGGTGACGACGGTTTACCCGGCAAAGACGGCGTAGGTTTAAAATCTACTGTCGTCACTTACGGATTAAGCACGTCTGAAACCACACAGCCAACGAGCTGGACGGCTCAAGTGCCTGCTCTTGTCAAAGGTCAGTATTTGTGGAGTAAGACTGTCTGGACTTACACGGATAACACTAGTGAGACCGGCTATCAAAAGACATATATTCCAAAAAATGGTAACGATGGAAATGATGGTATACCCGGAAAAGATGGTGTAGGCATCAAAACAACGACTATCACTTATGCAAGTTCAACCTCTGGTACGACAGCACCAACAAGCGGTTGGTCTAGTACTATTCCAAGTGTCAGTGCAGGTAACTATCTGTGGGCTAAGACTGTTTGGACTTATACAGATAATACGTCTGAAACTGGTTACAGTGTAGCTAAAATGGGTGAAACTGGCGCTACTGGAAACGGTATTGCCAATACTGTCATCACGTATGGTCTCAGCACGTCCGAAACCACCGAACCAGCAACATGGGCTAGTAACATGCCTGTTTTAGTCAAAGGTATGTATCTGTGGACACGAACCATACAAATATACACTAACGGCAAATCTACTACGAGCTATCAAAAAGGCTATATCGCTAAAGACGGTAACGATGGTTTGCCGGGAACACCGGGAGCTGACGGCAAAACGCAGTACACACATATTGCGTATGCAGACAACGCAACCGGTGGTGGATTTAGCCAGACCGACCAGACCAAGGCTTATATCGGTATGTACCAAGACTTTAACGCCACAGACAGCGCCGACCCAACAAAATACAAGTGGAGCAAGTGGAAAGGTTCAGACGGTGCGCAGGGTATTCCTGGTAAGGCAGGTGCTGACGGAAAAACACCGTACATTCACTTTGCTTATGCGGACGATAACAAAGGTACTAACCTTAGCTTTACCGACAAGAACCAACAATATCAAGGTTATTACAGCGACTACACAGAAGCTAATAGCACCGACTACAAGAAATACACTTGGGTGGATAGGTTGGCGAATGTGCAAATCGACCAGTTGAACCTCATTGGCGCCTTTAACCTAACACCTCAAAATGCGACATTTGATAGGACTGATTATACATTGACATCAACGACAACGACGAATACGAAAGATGGCTTTGTGCAGTTGCAGTTTTTTGACACAAAGAATGTCGTTTTCACGGGATTCAACCTTTCAGAGAAAGTCGGCAAGTTTGCTAAATCTTTTAAGATAACAAAAGCGTACGAGCATTTCAGAATTAAAATCAACGGTAACGCGTCTGACGCTATACTTTGGTGCTACGACAAAGACCTGCTCAAGCTAAACACGGATTATGTGTTAAGTGGTGAAGTGCTGTCTCTGTCAGCTGACGGCAGGGGAAACGGTGGTAAAGTCCGACACCTTAAAATTCAAGAGGGAAAGGTAGCCACTGGTTTTAGTAAGGCACCGCAAGATGTAGATGATGATATTAATTCCAAAGCAGACAGCGCACTCACGCAAGAGCAGTTGAATGCACTAGAAGCTAAGCGATTGCAGATGGAAGTAGAGATGAAAGCACTAGCTACTCTGCAACAAGTATCAGAGCTTGAGACGTTTATCAATAATTTAAAAAAAGAGGATTTAGACGGTCGTCAGAAGATTATTGAGATAACAAAAGCCATTGAAGAGCGTGTCAAGGACATTGAGCCAATTATGGAATACTCCCAAAAGTTGCAGTTCATGGACACGTACATCACGCAGGGCAATGGCGGAATGATTATTGGTGCGAACGACAGTACGACTAAAGTCGTTGTAACACCAGACCGCATCTCGTTTCAGAGCGGTGGTTTAGAAGTGGCTTATATTAGTCAAAGAATGCTCCACATTGATAATGGTGTATTTACAATGTCTTTGCAATTGGGACATTATATCACTCGTGCTCATCCAAAAAATGAGTATGTCAATGCGACATACTTTGTTAAATAGCGAAAGGAGGACTTATGGCAACTGCTACATTTAGTGGGAAATACGGACATAATATGACGTTAGAGGTCTGGTCTGATTGGAACAGACAAGATACGGTTAATAATAGGTCAACAGTCAATCTACAAGCTCGTTTGCGAACCAATGGTTATGCTTCAGTTCGGGGAGTGACCGCACCAATGACAATTCATGTCGATGGTGTCGGTGAAATTGTTAATGCTAGTGTCAATATTGGCACTAATTCATCTCTACTTATTTTTGGTAAAGATTACGTCGTTAGTCATGATGGAAACGGAAATAAGACAGTTAACATCAGTTTTAAAGTTGATGTTAATACTGGCGGTTATGGCTCATCTACTGTTAGTTTATCTATACCACTTCCACGGATTAAGCGAGCTAGTACAATCAGCGACGTAACTGGTACACTCGGAAGCCTAATGACACTCGATATTAGTTGTAAAGACAGTAGCTATACTCACAACCTTAAATATGAGTTTGGGTCATTGTCTGGCACAATTGAGACTGGTGTTGGTACATCCGTTAGTTGGACGCCACCGTTGAGTCTTGCAACAGCTATGCCGAATAGAACAAGCGATTGGGGTCAAATTGTTCTGGAGACTTATAGTGACTCTACTAAAATCGGTCAAACCAATTGTATTTTAACCTTGAATGTCCCAGATAACGTCAAACCAACGCTTGGCAGTATCACGCTAACAGATAGCAATACAGCAGTTAAAAATCTGCTAAATACAGCTAACACGTTCGCTGAAATCGTGTCAGATATTAAAGTGGCGTTTAATGATGCTACTGGCGTGCAAGGTTCTACAATCACAGGTTATCACGCTGAAATCGTCAACAAGAATCAATCTACCAACGCTAATAACGGCAATCTAGGCTTGATGAAGTGGAACGGTTCAGCGCAGGTTAAGGCTTGGGTTACTGATAGCCGTGGACGTTCTAGCAACGCTGTTACCACGAACATCACGGTTTTAGAATATTTCTTGCCAACGCTGACCTTTACTGCTGTTCGTGGTGATACCAATCAATCATCAGATAAGATTGTGGTTAGTCGCACAGCTAAAATCGCACCACTCAAAATCGGCAACGTGCAAAAGAATAGCTTTAAGCTTAGCTTTAAAACAGCGCCGTTTGGTACAGAGACGTACACAGCTGATACTGGTGCAGGGGTTAACGACAAGGTCACTAACACGCTGACTAACTCAAAAGCAACACTTAGTGGAACGTTTGACATTGGCAAATCGTATGAAGTCTATGGTGTGCTTGAAGATGCCTTAACAAGTTCGGGTACAGTTAAAGCACCACCTGTTTCCCCAGAAAAAATGGTGATGGGTATGGCTGAAACAGCAGTCAGTTTTGGGAAATACCCAGAAAATACCAACGCTGTTGATAGCGACTGGGTGTTTAAATACAAGAATAAAGATATCCAACACCGCCAGCTTTCTGCTAACGACGGTAGTGCTATTCTGTTACCGAAAAACGGAACAGATTTAAACACAGTCACAGAATCAGGCTTCTATCGTGGATACAACTTAGTAAATGCTCCTATCGAAGCAGGCTGGAGTTACATTAGAGTGAGTCGACACGAAGGCACGAGCTGGATAGTTCAAGAAGCAATTGACTACATGGGAAATGTGTCAGCTTTCCGCGTTAAATCAAACAATTCGTGGAAAACGTGGAAACAATATGCAATTCAGAACACAGTAGCTCAATTTACAGCAGTGAATCAATCTAAGGTCTATACAGCTACTATCAATGGTCCGTATGGCGCTAATTTGTCGGTTGCTCGTTGCGGTAACATCGTTAACGCCAGTATGGACGCTGTGATAACCGCTACACTCAATGTTTCTGGAACAGCCAGTGAAACTATTCCGCTTGGCTACAGACCAGCTATTAATCAGCATTTGCGAATTATTGGCTCTGGCGGCGGTGGCACAAGCACAGCCTTGTTTACTAATTCGTATGTTGATGTCACTTATAGTCCAGACGGTAAAATCTCGCATAGAACCAAACTAACTGATGCACCGCTGGCGTTCAAAGGGTCTATTTCGTGGATTACGTCTGACCCATTCCCAAGTTAAAAAGAAAGGATATACCATGAAACTAAAATTTGGTTCAAAATCGCAAGAATTTGCGGTTGACGGCACAGTCACGGGCACGAAAGTAACCTTGACAAATGACGAGGGCGCATACTATCCCGTCATGCTACCTGCTGACAAAATCAGCTTGTCAAACACAGAGCTGGAAGAGTTAGCTCTTGAAGTCATTTATCAAGAGAATTTCCCACAACGTGCTGAAAACGAGAAGTTTGCTGAAATCACAGCAGACCTTGCAAAGCACAAGGAGAACTCTGAAATAGCACAAGCTACTTTATTAGACGTTGTCACTCAGCTTTACGATAAAGGGGTGCTGACTGATGAAACTACTACGCAAAATTAAAGACGAAATAGAAAGAGGAACAGACATGATGATTAAACTTTATGCAATTAATATTATTTCAGGAAACTATCAATACGCCAAAGTGCCAAAATGCTTGAAACCAAAAGTCAAAGCGCAAATCGCTCTAATGGTTGAAGATGACGAGCTGTTAGAAGAGCTGACGAAAGAAGATGTTGCTGAATAAGCTTAGAGAGTGTGATTGCATATGTGGAAACCAGAAACGATTAGTGTTGTTTTGTCTTGCGTTGTTTCGTTTCTCGGAATCTTTGCTTTTTTTCAAGGTCGTATGACCTCAACAGAAAAACGCTTAACGATTCTTGAAGAGAAAGATAAGCAGCAAGATAAAGAGCTAACAGAAATCAAAGTTAGATTAGATAATCACGACTTGCAAATGCAAGTGCTTATCCAAATGACAGAACAGATTAAAAATTTATCAGAAAAAGTAGATAAGATTGATAATAAATTGGAGGAATTGTCATGACAAAAATTATTAATGATTTGAAAAAAGTAACAGCTGGCACATGGGTACGTGTGGTCTTGTTCTTGTTAGGAGTAGTCAATTATTTCTTGGCTGCTTTTGGCATTGACATTATCAAATTCGATAATGAACAAATCACACAACTTGTTAATGCCGTTTACATTGCAGTTACTGGCTTCTATACTCTATGGAAAAACAACAACTTTACCGCAGAAGCGCAAGAAGCACAACAATATCTTGACGACATGAAAACTGTTAAAGATAATGTACAACCTACAGCGGTAACGGAAGAAGCAACAAACGAAGACGACATTGTTTTGGGGTGATTTAAATGGCAACAGTCACAGAGCTTTTAAACTATGCTAAGTCATTGACAGGAAGCAAAGTCACGGTTTCAACTAATCCTTATGGTGGGCAATGTGTTGCTTTCGTCGACCACTTGACACAATGGGAGACTGGCGGAAAGTATAATTTAGCGTACACAAACGCCATAGACTTACTTTCTAAGGCACGAGCAAATGGCTTTGAGGTATTTTATTTCAATGGTTCAAACGCACCGCAGGCAGGCGATATTTGGGTCACACGGACGTATAGCCATGCTTACGGACACACAGGCATATTTACAACCAACGGCGGTCAGCCAATGACATTAGAGCAGAACGTTGACGGTAACGCTGATGCTTTAACTAACGGTGGCTGGGTACGTCAAAAGCAGCGCTTGCTGTACTCTGACGGTACTATGAACTACAACCCATACATCGAGAAACAAACACTGATAGGTTGGTTCAGATTGCCGTTTGACAAGGAAAGTACAGCTACTACATCTACAATCAAGAAAGGACATAAATCAGGTATGTACGGTTCATTTTTATTCACAGTAACAGAGGGAGACGGCGAATTCGGTAAAGGTACAGTATTCATGTACAACACAGCCACAAACGCTGTTACAGGTATGCACAATAGCGAAGAATTAAAATACGTTCAGGAAGCTTACAAGAAATCTTACGGCGAAGATATGCGCACAGAGACTTACTCAACGAAAGCGCCAGCTTATCGCCGATTATTCGCAGGTTTAAACACCGACACCAAAGGTGGATACACTAAATTTGACGACATCAAAACACAATTGACTAACATTGCTAAACAATTGAAACAAGATGAAATTGTTGAGCAGCTGAAATCAATCAAAGAGGAATACGCAGACCTTGCAGAGCAATTGAAAGGTAATGACGTTGCGCAAAAGCAAACTTTCGTAGCGACTGTCAACCTCAACATTCGCAAGTCAGCAAGTGCAACTGGCGAAAAAGTCGGCATTCTCAAAAAAGGCGAATCTGTCGAGATTGTCGGTTCAGCGCAAGCGGACGGCTACTACTGGATTTCATTCATAAAAGATGAGCAACTAGTGTATGTCGCTTCTAAAATCGTTGGTGGCGACACCTATGGCTCTGTTTATTAATGTTATAATAAAATAGCAAACACTTTAACACCCCTAGCCTTTTGCGGTTAGGGGCTTTTTTGGTATAATAGATGCATAAGTAGTTGAGAGGTCTTACTTATAATCTGGTAATGTGTGTGGCGAGTACACATTAAAACAAGAACAGCAAGGAGTTAGAGCAAGACTAACTCCTTTTTTATTGTTTAAAAAGTTAACATATGCTATAATATTGTTATCGCAAGTTTAAAACAATTAACTAAATAATTTAGTGCAGATTGTTTGACAGCATGCTAAAGTTACATGCTTAATAGCTCGTTACGCTAGCGGTGGGATACTGCTGTTAGATAAGTAATCAGTCTTTGATTGTTGCGAAGTGAGAGAATAGCAAGAGTGCGTGTGACGTGGAGAATATGTGTAACTAGGCTAAATCTAAACGGTGGTGGCGATAATAGACGTCTCTGTGAGAAATAACCCTGCAAAGCCCAAGTTTGACCGCTTGAAGCAAGTAGGGAGTTGTCAAAATAAGCCATTGTGCGCATTGACGAGTGAAAAGCTCGTTGCTTACACTAAAAGATTGTACAAGTAGCCCAAAGGCGCAGTCATCAATTGGAATATCTTTTTTCTGAATGTTGGGTGAACGTTGAAGGTAACCAATCCTGTCTAGTCATTAAAACCCTTAGGAAGTTGTGAGGTAGCTCCTCATAGCTCAGACCTAAGACGACTATCAACTAATAAGTTGCATCTATTTGAAGCAGAGCGAAGGCTCATTTAGTTAGTTGTTTTAAATTTGTGATAAATCCATACTCCCGAGGGGGTATGTGATGGAGAGCTAACAAAGGTTAGCTCTTTTTTATTGCCGTTATAACCACAAAAACTAAAAAAAGTCCGTTAAAACGGACTAAAAAATTTAAAAAATATCAAAAAAGTTTATAAAAAGGATTGACATGGTATTAATACCATGGTATAATATATATGTAAGGTTGATAAAGACCTTGCTTAGAAAGAGGTGAAACGTGAATAGCGAAACACTTCTAGTCGTCATCTTGGGAGCGTTAACGTCAGCGACGTTAGCAATTGCCAAACTTATTGAAGCGATAGCTAAGTTAATCGAAGCTAAAGCGAAATATGTTGAAGCAAAATCCCGAGCGCAAAAAAAGCGCAAACCTGAAATCTCGGCAAAGAAAAAAGGTAAGCGCTAGGTCAAATTAGGTAGTAAGGAAAGCCAAACGGCTTTCCCTCTGCTCCTATTATATCATAAGGAGAAAAAAGATGGAAACAATCATTATTATTTTAGTAATTATAACAATAGTAGCCATGATTTTAACAGCTATCATTGAATGGCTTACTGATAGAATTAATAGAAAGGCTGATGAAATTGGAAGAGAAGAAGAGAAAAGCTTACGCAACTAAAGAAGCGCAGGCGGAAGCAACTAAGCGCTGGCTTGAAAAAAGCCCAGACAATAAAGCACACCGCAACTATTTAAACCGTCGTTCTAATACTCGTGGATTTATTAGAACGATGGCAACAGCGGAAGATTTGGAAGAGTTAAAACAACTTATTTCCGAACGTGAAAAAAATATTTTAAAAAATTAATAAAAAGCGTTGACATGGTATTAATACTATGGTATTATATAACCATAAAGAAACGAGGTAAATAAAATGAAAAAAGCAGAAGTTATCGTTAAAGCAAACAACAGCCAAAACCCAGCATGGGAATTAGTTCATATCCTTGAAAATGAAGGGAAAATTGAAAAAACAGATAAAATTCGCAAACCAGCTGCATATATTTCTGAAAATCAACAATTGCTTAATTTATCAGAAACTGAAATTTTAATTATTGAAAGAGAGTCAGCAACAGGCGCAATCGTTAACTATCGTCTTCTCACTTATGATTTAGTTTCTGGCGACGTTGAAGGTGCTTATAATCCATTTAGTAAATAACAATCAAGCTAAAACAAAAGGCGGTCTAAACTGACCGTCTTTGTTTTATAAAGAGGTATTTAGATACATGAGCTACATTAGCAGTTAACCGCCGTTTTAAATCGCAAAATGGTGAGCGTGAGGCTGATTTTATTTCAATTGTGGTTTGGGGACGTTTAGCAGAAACTCTTGTTTCTTATGCTGGAAAAGGAAGTCTGATTTCGATTGATGGCGAGCTTCGCACACGCAAATATGAAAAAGATGGTCACACGAATTATGTGACAGAAGTGCTTTGCCATTCTTTCCAACTTTTAGAAAGCCGTGCCCAACGTGCTATGCGAGAAAATAATGTGGCAAACGACCTCGCTGATTTAGTTTTGGAAGAGGAAGAATTACCATTTTAACCAACCCAAGCTCGAGTTAGTTTTTGACTTGAGCTTTTTTTGTTATTATCAGGAAATAGTTTTTTTGAAACCCTTTTTAAAAAATGCTATACTGAGAGAAAATAGGAGGAAAAGTACAATGGTAAAAATAATTTTTAGTGATATTGACGGCACTCTTATTAATGATGCCTTAAAAGTGATGCCTAGGACACGCCAAGCCCTTCGTCATGCTGTTGATACAGGTATTTTATTTGTTCCAGTTTCGGCGCGTATGCCAGAGGCGATTAAGCCAATTTTGAAAGATTTTTTACCTGATGTACCCATGATTTCCTATAATGGTGCCCTCATCCAAGATGAACAAGGGCAAGTAATTGATAGTTGTCCGATGAGTCCACAAGAAGCGCAAGCGATTTGTCAGTATTTAGAAAAAGAAGTCTCTGACGTTGCTTGGAATGTTTACAGCGGTGAAAAGTGGTTGTCCCAAAACCGTGCTAATCGTTGGATTTCACGTGAAGAGCGCGTGGTGGGCTTAGTCTCTAAGGAAGCGAACTTGGAACAAATCGGTCGATTGCCAGAAGTTCATAAAATCTTGTTAATGGGTGAACCAGAACGCATGGAAGCTTTGGAAAATAAGCTAAAAAGTCTCTATTCAGATTTATCAATTGCAAGGTCGCTGCCTTATTATATTGAAATTATGGCAAGTGGGATTCATAAAGGAAGGGCAGTCCAGACTTTGGCGCAGCATTACGAGGTTGATATGGCAGATACGCTTGCTTTTGGTGACAATTTTAACGATTTAGACATGCTAGAGGCAGTAGGTGAAGCTTATGTTATGGCAAATGCGCCTCAAGAAGTCAAGGAGCAAGTCGGACACGTAACAGCTAGTCACAATCATGACGGTATTGCCTTAGTTCTGGAAAAACTTGGCATAAGTAGTTTCGAATAAATAGAGTATAAAAAACACCTGCGGGTGTTTTTTAAATTCGTTAGATAGAATGAGGGGCTATTTCTGACTGAATTGTCTGTACAATTTAAACGTGTTATAATTAAGGCAAATATAGCTATCAGTGGTCTCTTGATTTTATTGAAAAGGTATGAGATGAAAAAACGGAAATATGTCGGTGTTTTGGTAAGCGCTTTTATTGGGGTTCTTGCCATTGTGGGAGTTTATTGGAACTATAAAATGGTTCCTTCAAATGAAAATCAGGTTAAGATTGGTGCGACCTACATGACCATGAACAATGATTTTTACAAGGTATTAAACAACGAGGTTGAAAAAATTGTTGAGGAAAATAATGATATTTTGTACACTAGAGACCCTGCTTTGGACGTTGATAAACAAACGCAACAGGTTGAATCGTTTATTGAAAAGGGTGTTAATATCATTATCATCAATCCTGTTGATGCAAACAGTCAAAAATTAATAAAAGCTTTGAAGAAAGCGAAAAGAGCTGGGATAAAAATTGTTGTTGTCGATAGTCAACTATCAGATGATTCTTCAGTAGATACGACAATTGTATCGGATAATTATCAAGCTGGTGTTTTATGCGCTCAAAATTTAATGCAGACGCAATCAAGTGCCAAAATTTTGTTATTGGAACATCAAAATGCAGTATCAGCAGTAGATCGTATCAATGGATTTTTAGATACGATTGAAGGAAATGATACCTATCAAGTGGTTGACCGCAAGGATTGCTTAGGGCAAACCGAAATAGCGATGCCGCAAGTGGAATCGGTCATCGCTTCAGGGGTCGAATTTGACACGGTGATGGCGCTTAATGACCAAGTGGCTATCGGAGCTTTGGCTGCAATTGAAAATTCAAATGTGACAACATCGATTAAAATCTATGGTGTAGATGGTTCGCCAGATATGAAAAATTTATTGGCAACGACGAGTTCAATTCAAGCAACAGTAGCTCAATCGCCGTTAACAATCGGTAAACGAGCGATTCAGGCGGGTTACTCGCTATATCACAACAAATCAGTAGATAAGGAAATTGTCATTCCAGTTGAATTTATGACTAGTGAGAACGTTTCTGACTTTGATTTAGCGGGGTGGCAATGATGAAAGCTTTGAAAAATATTGATTTTGCAAAACGTGCCCTGATTATTATTAATTTCTTGGCGGTGTTATTTTATAGCTCAGTTTATTTGTCAGCTACAAAGTACATTATTGACAATGGTTTGAGTCGTTCTTTATTAGAAGAAATTAGCGTCATTCCAAGTTCACCAGAGCGAATTTTTTGGTTGTCAAATCTCTTTTTTGCAGGGCTTTTACTTGTTATTTATATCAGAAATCAAAAGTTTAAAAAAGGGACAACGGCGCGTGATTGGTTTGCGATTTTTGAGGTGCTCTTGTTGTTAGCTACCTTTGTAGCGCTGCAATTTTCCTATAACGGTTTAATTTTGCTTGTTTTTATGGATATCTTTTTCTCTTACACGGATTTTTACACGTTTCGTGAGAAAAAGTCATGGTTGCTCTTTATTGTCGCTAGTTTCGGTGCGCTTTTGCTGTCAAATTATGACGTCTTGTCGCTTCTGATTAGAACGCCTGATTTGGATGTTTATATCGGATTTTTCCCTGCAAGCACGCGTTTAGTGATTCTTTTCATCAAAAATTGTCTGGTATCGCTAAATATTATCATTTTCATTATTTCTTTAGTGACTTACATTGTTTATTCGGTGACTGAAAACCATAAGATTGAGGAAGAATTGCTCATGGCCTCGCAGGCAAATACGCGTTTGAAAGAATACGTGGCGGTGTCTGAAAAAATTACTGAGGATAGGGAACGCAGGCGTATTGCGCGTGAAATTCACGATACTATTGGTCATGCCTTGACAGGCATTTCTGCAGGAATTGATGCGGTGATTGTCTTGATTGACCTTGACCCAAATAACGCTAAAAAGCAATTGACCAATGTTTCCAACGTTGTGCGAGAAGGGATTGTTGATGTTAGACGCTCGCTGAATAAAATGCGTCCAGGTGCTCTGGAAAATCGTAGTTTAAAAGACGCTATTGAAAAAATGCTTGCCGAGTATCAAGAATTATCGCATTTGCAGATTGATTTGAATTATCAGTGGGATAATGTTGATTTTGACAAAACAAAAGAAGATGTCATTTTCCGTGTCATTCAAGAATCTGTGACCAATTCTTTGCGTCATGGACGAGCAACTGAAATTAAGATTAGTATGCTAAATAAAGATGATTACGTTTTGCTCATTAAAGATAATGGAGTGGGGAGTGAAACGATTCAATACGGTTTTGGGTTGACCCAAATGACGGAACGCTTAGCCATTATTGGTGGTTGTGTCCAATTTTCAGGTGAGGATGGTTTTGCCACAACGATTCATATCCCTAAAATAAAAGGAGAAGAAGAATGATACGAGTATTAATTGCTGACGACCAAGAATTGATTAGAGAGTCGTTAAAAATTGTCTTGTCTGCCTATCCTGATATCGAAGTTGTTGGCGCGGTGAGTGATGGGACAGAGGTTTTGGAAGCTCTACCGACTAGCAAACCAGACGTGGTTTTAATGGATATTCGTATGCCAAAAATGGACGGTGTTTTGTGTACCAAAGCTGTTAAAGAACATTTCCCAAATACGAAGGTGATTATCCTAACGACTTTTGATGATGATGATTTTATTTATAGCGCTCTAAAATATGGTGCCAGTGGTTATTTGCTGAAGGGAACTTCGATGGATGAATTGCATGATGCGGTGGTGACGGTTAATGACGGACGTGCCATGCTAAATCCAGATATTGCCACAAAAGTTTTTAAACTTTTTTCACAAATGGCGCAATCAAACTTTGCTATCCAAGTTGATGATGCGCTAACGACCGACATTAGTAAAATGGAGTGGCGTATTATACAGCAGATTGGTTTTGGATTGTCCAATAAAGAAATTGCTGCCAAACTGTATCTGTCAGAAGGAACCGTTAGAAATTATCTATCTAGCATCCTTTCTAAGTTGAATTTACGTGACCGTACGCAGCTTGCTATTTGGGCGGTGCAGACAGGTGTCACCTTGAAATCATTTGAGGAAGATGACCATGACTAAACTCAAAAAATATTACAAATGGTTATTGCTACCACTACTAGTAATTGTCGTTGGGAGTGCTGCTTTTATTTATCATCAAACACACCAGAAAATCATTTTAAAAATCGGCATTTATGCAGGAAGTAGCTGGGATGTGCCGAATGGAAATGATTATAAAGTCATTGATACTGCGATTTCACGCTTTGAAAAATTGTACCCAAATGTCGAGGTGGTCTATGAGAGTGGTATTTCAAAGGATGATTATTCTGATTGGTTAACAGACCAGATTGTTGCAGGAACACAACCAGATGTTTTTATCGTGCCAGAAGATGACTTTAACCTCTTGTCCTCAACAGGCGTACTTGCCAAGTTAGATGAGCATATTAGTACAAGCTTTGATGATTCGATATTTTATGAATCCTCTTATAAGGCAGGAAATTATAATAATACGCAGTACGCTTTGCCATTTGAAAGCAATCCAACCATGATGTGTATTAATATTGACCTTTTGGAAAAAGAGGGAATTTCGATTCCAGATTCTGGGTGGACTTTAGAGGACTTTTACAATATTTGCAAGCAAGTGACTAAGGATACTGACGGTGATGGGGTGATTGACCAGTATGGTTGTATAGGCTACACTTGGCAACAAGCTGTCGCTGCCTATGGTGCGAAGCTATTTAACACAACGGGAACGAAAGCTTATTTTGACAGTGATGACGTGAAAAATGCCCTTTCCTTGATTACGCAACTCAATGCTCTTAGTGGAAATTATGAGGTCACTTCACAAGATTTTGACGAAGGAAAGGTTGCTTTTTTGCCAATGACTTTGGCAGAATATCGCACTTATAAGCCTTATCCTTATCATGTTGCGAAATATTCTAGCTTCTCATGGTCTTGTGTGACAATGCCAGCAAGTAGTGAGGACGGCGATGCAACGCAAGTCGCAACATCGCTTTATGCCATGTCCTTAAAAACCAAACACCGTACCTTGGCGTGGGAATTTTTGCAATTACTCTGTACCGATGAAGACATTCAACAATCAGTCTTTGATTATTCGCAAGGGGCATCTGTTTTGAAAAGTGTGATGCAAAGTGACGCCACGAAAGAAAAACTAAAAGAGGATGGTTTTGGTTCAGATTCTTTGACGGTTTCAACATTAGATTCAATGCTTAGCCAAGGAATTACCCAGCCAACGTTTAAAACGTATAACACCGTACTGGAACAAGCAGACTATCTGATTAGCAAATCTATTGCCAATAACAGTATCGAGACAGATTTATTTACAATCCAAAAGACAATAGAAGACAGTTTGAAATAATCTTGATGACATCTGGAGAGTTTGATCTCCAGATGTTTTTGTTTGTTTTCAAAATGACAAATGTCATATTCGAGGTGATAAATGTCATCAGAATAAAGTGACAAACGAGAGTGTGAAAACGTTTTATTTAAAGCTAAAATAAAAGGCAGATAAGGAGATAAGTTCTATGAAGTATTTACTACTAGTCAGTCATGGAGACTTTGCGACGGGTCTCAAAACGTCTTTGGCGATGTTTTCGGAAGATAAAATTGATCAAGTCATCGCTGTCGGTCTAAAAAATGGCAAAACAGTTGATGACTTTGAAAAAGACTTCAGACAAGCTATTTCAGGTTTAACAGCTGACGATTCCGTTGTTGTTCTTGCTGATATTATTGGCGGTAGCCCTTTGACAACTGCTTGTAACGTCTTGGACGAACTCGGAAAATTGGAAAATGCTGTTGTTTTAGGTGGTATGAATTTACCAATGGCAATTACTTCTGCAGTGATGAAAGATATGCTTGAGGGCGATGATTTTGTACAAGCCGTTTTGCCAGAAGCTCAAGCGGCTCTTCAAGAATTCAAAATCACTTCAGATGATGATGACGATGATATTTAAAAAAGGAGATAAAAAATGACTGTATCATTTGTACGTATTGATGACCGCATGATTCATGGGCAAACTGTAACACGTTGGGCAAAAGAATACCCTTGTGACGGTTTGATTGCCGTAAACGATGCTGCTTCAAAAAACAAAGTTTTAACCCAAGCTTACAAAGGAGCTTCGGACAAGAAAACCTTTGTTTGGTCGGTAGATGCTTTTGGACAAAAATCTCAAAAAGTATTGGATTCTGACACGCGCTATTTTGTGATTACCAAGAATCCAATTGACATGAAAAAAATTCTGGTTGACCAAGGTTTTGTTCCTAGTGATGTAAAAGAAATTATCGTTGGTCCGTGTAATGACCGACCAGGTGCTGTCAAACTTGGGAATAATCAATCTATCACCCAAGAAGAAGCAGATGCCCTTGAAGCAATTGAAAAAGCTGGATACAAAGTGAAATTCCAATTATTGCCAGATGTTTCAATCGGTTACTGGTCAGATTTCAAATCAAAATTTGGTTATTAATTTATTGTTACTTAGCAGCGAATAAAGTGAGTTGGCATAGCTATTTTTGATGCCAAAACTCGTTTGCGCTCTTTGTATCTTGTTAATTGAACACGAGCTGCGAGCTGTGTCAAAAAGATAGTTTCTCCTAGAGTCTAGCGACTCTTCGTCAAAACTCCTATTTTCCCTTTGCTCGCTGACGCTCTTTGTATCTTAGTATAGGAGATGTATTATGACAATTTCTTGGTTTCAAGCAGCTTTGTTAGGGTTGTTTGCATGTTTGTCTTCAATGCCAGGTCTTGGTGGTACAACCATTGGTAACTATACGCTTGGTCGTCCTCTTGTCGGTGGCCTTGTCTGTGGACTTATTCTTGGCGATGTTAAAACAGGAATCATTTGTGGTGTTGCTATGCAGTTGGTTTACATTGCCCTTGTAACACCTGGTGGTACTGTTTCAGCTGACGTGCGTGCGGTGTCTTATATCGGTATTCCTTTGGCAATGGTAGCCATCCATTCTCAAGGTTTATCAGCTGATTCAGCTGATGCGGCTAACTTGGCTAAATCAATGGGTACGCTTGTTGGTACTGTCGGTACGGTTCTTTTCTACGGAACAGCAACCATGAATCTTATTTGGCAACACATTGGTTGGCGTGCGGTAGAAAAAGGTCAATTTAGAAAACTTTATCAAGTTGACTGGCTCTATCCATGGGTATCACATTTTGTATTCTCATTTATCCCAACATTGGTAATGTGTAAACTTGGTGCGACTGCTGTTACAGCAATGAAAGATGCACTTCCAATGGATGGTATTCCAATGAAAACCCTCTTTACAGTAGGGGCTTTGTTACCATGTGTCGGAATTGCCATTCTTTTGAAACAAATTGTTGAAAAAGTGACTGACTTTATTCCATTCTTTGTTGGTTTTACTTTGGCAGCTTCACTTGGTTTGAATTTGGTCTCATGTGCAGTGATTTCATTAATCTTTGCCGTATTATTCTATGAGCTTGAAATGGTTAAAACTGTAAGAGCAACAGCCACAGCAGCTGATGACTTTGATGACGATGATGAGGAGGATATCTAAAATGGCTCAAAAGAAATTAACAAAGAAAACCTTGATGAAATCTTTCCATCATTGGTATTATGGTAACCTTACTTGCTTCTCACAAGAGCATATGCAAACCTTTGGTTATTTGACATCAATGCTTCCAATCGTGGAAGAATTGTATGACAATAAAGAAGACCAAGCGCGTTCAATGCAAACTTACACAGCTTTTTTCAATACAGAACCACAGCTTGGTTCACTCATTGTTGGAATCACAGCAGGTCTTGAAGAAGCGCGTGCTAATGGTTCTGAAGAGGTTGATGACGAAACCATTAACGGACTTCGTGCAGGGCTTATGGGACCAGTGGCTGGTATCGGTGACTCACTTGTTGTTGGAACTTTGATTCCAGTTATTTTAGGGATTGCCCTTGGTCTTTCCACTGGTGGCTCACCAATCGGTGCCGTTTTCTACATTGTCGTTTGGAACTTGTTAGCTTATCTCGGTATGAGATTTGCCTATTTCAAAGGTTATGAACTCGGTGATAAAGCTGTTGAATTTCTCGTCGGTGCTCAAGGTCAAGCCATTCGTAAAGCCGTTTCTATCGTTGGTGGTATGGTTGTCGGTGGTGTTGCTGCCACTTGGGTATCTGTCCAAACATCATTCCAACTTGGTAGTGCTAAAAATCCGTACTTGGTTCTTCAAGATAAATTAGACGCTGTTTATCCAGGTTTGCTAACAGCAATCTTCATCGTCTTTTGCTGGTGGCTAATGGCTAAGAAAAATATCTCACCAATTAAAGTCATGCTATTACTTGTCGTTATTGCCTTTGTTGGTGTTCTCGTTGGATTCTTCGATCCAGGTTTGTCTTACTAACACGCTTTAGAAATATCAACCTTACTAGGGCTTTCTTGCGTATCATATCAATCAAAAGAGGAAAAATTCATGACAAAATCAGAAGTGCTTAATGGTTATCAAACAGAAATAGCCTACCAAAAACATATGATTGAAAATCTCGGACGTTGGCTAACTTTGCTCTTTTTAGTAGCAAGTATTGGATTTTTGCTAGTATATTTCTTTCGTCAAACCAATCTCATTTTATCTATTCTTGGCTACGTCCTAGCTTTTGTTGGTGTTTCGGGAATGTTGCTTTTTGGTTACGGCATTTACCGTGGCAAACAGAATGTCGCCAAACTCATTGATGATTTTGAAATGAAACTCCAATCCTTTTAAATATAAATTCCTTTAAAGATACCTTTTTAATCTCATTACAATACTTATTCAAAAACAAAAAGTTTCTAGTACATAATCTCTTTGCTAGGGACTTTTTTAATAACTCTTTTTTCTGAATTTTAAAAATATATTGACAGAAAGCAAAAATAAGGGTAAACTGTAAACAATCAAAAACAATGACGGTAAGCCATGTGAAATGTCTCATGGTTTACAACTTAACAGGAGGAAATATGCTGAAAAAGGCGTCTGTAATGACTGAAAAACTAAATCATTACTATTACTTTAGTTTCTTTAGATAGACGTTTGTAGCCAATCATGGATGCAAACGTCATACCGTTTGTATCTATGAAGCTAAAGCATTTTACTGTTGAGAAAAGCCGATTAGATACTTTGAGTTCTAATTGGCAAGTAAGATATGTTTTTACGCATGTATTGGAAACCAGTTAGACTTTTGAGCCTAGCTGGTTTTATTTATTGTGGCTGATGTAGAACTAGGCAGTTCTAATATTGAGAAAGTTTTCCAATTTCGACAGCAAGATTGGGAGCAAGAAAAGCGGAGGTAAGTAGTATGAAAAGAAACATGGCAACTATTATGGTTTTGATGTTAGCTGTGCTCACATTATTTGGATGTTCATCATCAAAAAGTACTAGTGACGATGGTGTCCATATTGGGATTCTTCAGTATGTTGAACATCAATCGCTAACAGCAGCTCGCAAGGGATTTGTGGATGAATTAGAAAAAGAAGGGTATATTGACGGGGATAATATTGTCATTGATTATGAAAATGCACAAGGTGACCAGTCAAATTTACAAACCATTTCAACCAATTTGATTGCTAATAATGACCTTGTTTTAGGGATTGCAACACCAGCCGCACAGACCTTGGCTAATCTATCAACCGACGTTCCAGTCTTGTTTACAGCAGTTACCGACCCAGTATCAGCAAAATTAGTTGATTCAATGAAAAATCCTGGGGGTATTGCAACAGGGACAAGCGATATGTCACCTATTTCAAAACAAGTCGAATTATTACAAAAAGTTATGCCGAATGTAACAAAAGTTGGCATCATGTACACGACAAATGAACGCAATTCCGAAGTTCAAGTTGAAGAAGCAAAAGAAGTGTTTGCTAAGGCAGGTATCGAGGCCATTACCAAAGGTATTTCATCAACGAACGATGTTCAAGATACCGCTAAAAGCCTGATGAGCCAGACAGAAGTTCTATTTATCCCAACGGATAACATGATTGTTAGTGCTATCTCGCTCATTACAGAATTATCGAAAGAAACAAAAATCCCAGTTGTCGGTGGTTCAGCAGATGTTGTGGAACAAGGTGTCCTTTTTACGTACGGTGCCAATTACGAAGCCCTTGGTCGTCAAACGGCAAAATTAGCCATTCGTATCCTTGAAGGTGAAGATGTTAGTGATGTTGCTGCGGAATACCCAGAGACACTAAACGTCGTTACTAATGATGAAATGGCTGAGACTTTAGGAATTGATTTAAGCAGTATTGAGAACGACACGACAGAATCGTCTTCTGATACGACCGAAACAAGCACATCAGCAAGCTCAAGCACAACGAAAACCAGTTCATCAAGCACGTCAACACAAACGTCAGATTCATCAAGTACGAACGGTTGGCTTGATATTGTTTTATCGGCAATTTCACAAGGTCTTTTGTGGTCAATCATGGCCATTGGTGTCTTTATTACTTTCCGTATTTTAGATATTGCTGACCTTTCTGCCGAAGGCTCATTCCCACTCGGGGCAGCTTCAACAGCGATTATGATTGTCAATGGCATTAATCCCCTAATTGCTACTATTGGTGGTTTTGTGGCAGGAATGGTTGCTGGTGCAGTGTCTGGTTTCATGCACACCAAGATGAAAATTCCAGCTCTGTTAACAGGGATTATTACTCTTACGGCACTTTATTCTATCAATCTTTTGGTGCTAGGTAGTGCCAATGTTTCGTTAGCAGGTCAAGAAACACTCGTGACCTTAATGACATCAGCACTTAACTTGTCGAAACTATATGCTGTGATTTTGATTGGTGTTATCTTTGTCGCATTAGTCATTATCTTGCTGGTGGTTCTGTTAAATACGCAAGTCGGTCTCGCGCTTCGTGCAACAGGTGATAATATTGCTATGGGTGAAGCTAATGGTATCAAGGTTGACCGCATGAAGATTTTGGGTTACATGATTTCAAATGGTTTGATTGCCCTTGCTGGTTCACTTTTGGCACAAAATAATGGCTACGCGGATATGAATATGGGAACAGGTACGATTGTTAATGGTTTGGCATCTATTATCCTTGCTGAAGTTATCGTGAAATATTTGCCACTTGGCAAACGTCTCTGGTCAATTGTTCTTGGTTCAATCTTATATCGTCTGGTGCTTGTTATCATTCTAGCCATGAATGTCGATGCGCAAATGCTCAAATTAGCGTCAGCGATTCTGCTTGCCTTGATTCTCTATGTTCCAGAAATTCGCAACAAACTTCATATCAAACCCTCAAAAACATTAACTCCAGGAGGTGAAGATTAATGGCACTTTTAACATTATCAAATATTCATAAAACCTTTGAAAAAGGAACTGTTAACGAAAATCACGTTTTGCGTGGCTTAGATTTAGACATTGAACAAGGTGATTTCATCTCTGTCATTGGAGGAAATGGTGCTGGGAAATCAACACTTATGAATTCCATTGCTGGCGTCGTTGACATTGACGAAGGAGACATTCTTCTGGAAGGAAGATCTATTCGTAAAGCTTCTGTTGCCGCACGTTCAAAAGATATTAGCCGTGTATTCCAAGACCCACGAATGGGAACAGCAACCAATTTAACGATTGAAGAAAATATGGCGATTGCTTACCGTCGTGGTAAAAAGCGCAGCTTCTTCAAAAAATCTGTCACCGAACAAGAACGTGAATTGTTCAAAGAAACGTTGACAGAACTTGGTTTAGGACTGGAAAATCGTATGAAAACAGATGCGGCTTTCTTATCAGGTGGTCAACGCCAAGCACTAACGCTTGCTATGGCAACCTTGGTACGCCCCAAAATTCTTCTCTTAGATGAACACACAGCAGCTCTTGACCCAAAAACAAGTGACATGGTTATGCATTTAACGAAAAAAATCGTTGAAGAACAAGAGCTAACAACCCTAATGATTACTCATAATATGGAACACGCTATCGAGTATGGTAATCGTCTTATCATGCTTTATCATGGCAAAATCGTGGTTGATGTTCGTGGCGATGAAAAGAAAAACCTCACCGTTGCTCAACTCATGGACCTCTTCCACAAAAATAGCGGTCAAGCCCTAAACGACGATGCCCTAGTGCTGGGGTGACATAGATTAATTGAGAAAAATTACTTTCATAATAGGAACAATTTCAACTCAGTTTTCTTTTTCTGAGAATTAGTGTTTTTTTCTTGACTATTTATGATCAAGTGTTAGAATAGTTTTTGTAGAAATTAGCACTCGTTACATTAGAGTGCTAAAAAAGAATTTAGCTCTGCTATTTTCAAACAAAAATTAAGAGATAATTGGAGGCAAAAGCATGTTAAAACCATTAGGTGACCGTGTGGTCTTGAAAGTTGAGGAAGAAAAAGAGCAAACAGTTGGTGGTTTTGTCCTTGCTGGCGCAAGCAAAGAAAGAACTCAAGTAGCAACTGTTGTAGCAGTCGGTGACGGTGCTCGTACCTTGACAGGTGAATTGGTAGCACCAAGTGTTGCAGCAGGTGATAAAGTCATTATTGAAAACGGTGTTGGAATTGCAGTCAAAGACGACGATAACACAGTAACTATTGTTCGTGAAGCAGATATTTTGGCTATTCTAGCATAAGAGAAATTGTGCTATTAATGTTTATTTAGAAAATTTATCAAATAGAAATAAAAATAGAGGAAACTAATCATGGCAAAAGATATTAAATTTTCAGCAGATGCACGTGCAAGCATGATGCGTGGTGTGGATATTTTGGCAGATACCGTTAAAGTAACTTTAGGTCCTAAAGGTCGTAACGTGGTTCTTGAAAAATCATTTGGTTCACCACTTATCACAAATGATGGTGTGACAATCGCCAAAGAAATCGAATTAGAAGACCATTTTGAAAATATGGGAGCTAAACTTGTATCAGAAGTTGCTTCAAAAACAAACGACATCGCTGGTGATGGTACAACAACTGCCACAGTGTTGACGCAAGCTATCGTTCGTGAAGGTCTTAAAAACGTTACTGCGGGTGCAAATCCAATTGGTATCCGTCGTGGTATCGAATCAGCTGTTGCTGTTGCAGTTGACGAATTGAAAGCTATTGCTCAACCAGTTGCTAATAAAGAAGCGATTGCTCAAGTTGCTGCGGTTTCATCACGTTCTGAAAAAGTTGGTGAATACATTTCAGAAGCTATGGAAAAAGTTGGCAACGACGGTGTTATCACTATCGAAGAATCACGTGGTATGGAAACAGAACTTGACGTTGTTGAAGGTATGCAATTTGACCGTGGTTACCTTTCACAATACATGGTTACTGACAATGAAAAAATGGTTGCTGACCTCGAAAATCCATACATCTTGATTACAGATAAGAAAATCTCAAACATTCAAGATATTTTGCCACTTCTTGAAGAAGTGCTTAAAACTAGTCGTCCACTTCTTATTATTGCGGATGATGTTGATGGTGAAGCTCTTCCAACACTTGTGCTTAACAAAATTCGTGGTACTTTCAACGTTGTAGCTGTTAAGGCTCCTGGATTTGGTGACCGTCGTAAAGCAATGCTTGAAGATATTGCCATTTTAACTGGTGGTACTGTTATCACAGAAGACCTTGGTCTTGATTTGAAAGATGCAAACATGACAGCTCTTGGACAAGCTGCTAAAGTAACTGTTGATAAAGATAGCACAGTTATTGTTGAAGGAGCTGGTGAGGCTTCAGCTATCGCTAATCGTGTCAATGTGATTAAATCACAACTCGAAGCAACGACATCAGAATTTGACCGTGAAAAATTACAAGAACGTTTGGCTAAATTAGCTGGTGGAGTAGCTGTTATCAAAGTTGGTGCAGCGACAGAAACAGAATTGAAAGAAATGAAATTGCGTATTGAAGATGCGCTTAATGCCACACGCGCTGCCGTTGAAGAAGGTATTGTTGCAGGTGGTGGTACAGCACTTGTCAATGTCATTTCAAAAGTTGCTGAACTTGAACTTGACGGTGATGAAGCAACTGGTCGTAACATTGTTCTTCGTGCTCTTGAAGAACCGGTTCGTCAAATTGCATTCAATGCTGGTTACGAAGGTTCAGTTATCATCGAACACTTGAAAAACTCAGAAGTTGGTACAGGATTTAACGCTGCCAATGGTGAATGGGTAAACATGGTTGAAGCAGGTATCATTGACCCTGTTAAAGTAACACGTTCAGCCCTTCAAAATGCCGCATCAGTTGCAAGTCTTATTTTGACAACTGAAGCCGTTGTGGCTAATCATCCAGAACCAGCTGCACCAGCGCCAGCAGCTCCAGGTATGGATCCATCAATGATGGGTGGCTTCTAAGCTAGATAAATGATTATTAAAAATAACGAAAACTCCTCAAATTCTGAGGAGTTTTCATTTGCCTTGAAAGCAATGTCTTTATTTAAGAGTTTTATAACAAAATTTGATATAATAAGGCAAAGTATAGATAACGTGAAAAAGAGCTAGCGCTCATTAATTATGGAGAAAAATGATATTGAACGAAAAAGAATTAATGAATTTAGGTGAACTTTATCGGGAACTCAGAGTGGCGCGTGGGCTGAAATTAAAAGATGTGGCACGTGGCAATGTGTCTCTTTCACAATTATCAAAATTTGAAAATGGGCAAACAATGTTAGCAGCTGATAAATTGTTAGTAGCTATTTCTGGTATTCACATGAGTTTCGCCGAGTTCGGGCATGCTTTAAATCATTATCAAGAAAGCCCCTTTTTTGCTGTTGGTAAACAGATTGCAAAATTACAGTTAAAGGGTGATGTTGAAGGATTAAAACAATTGCTGAACACTTTGGAAGATACGGAAACATTTGACACCTATAACCGGCTAAATAGGATAGATGTCGCTAGCGCTATTCATTCACTAGACCCAAATTATGAAATCGCCGATGAGGACAAGAAGTTTTTGACAGACTATCTTTATGGTATAGAAGAATGGACGGAGTATGAGCTGTACATTTTTGGAAATACAATGGCTATTTTGTCAGATGCAGATTTGATTTTCTTAGGGAAAGCTTTTGCAGAACGTGATAAGTTTTATTACACCACTTTTTTTATTGATAAACTGGAAAAATTATTAAATTATCAAGATATGTTTGCGATTGTTGTTTTAAATTTCTTAAGGCAAATTCTAGCTTATTTAAAAGGTGAAATAACAACGACCGAACCAATGGAAGAATATATTGAAATGGTAGAAAAACTAGGTAACCCTACAACTGCTTTGGTGTTAAGAGAACGGTTAGAAGCATTTTGCCTAAAAGACAAGAAAAGAGCAGATAAACAACCACCGCTAACCTAATAGTGGATAATTGTTATCTACTCTCTGTGTTCGGAAATAGTTGGCACTAATTAAAATGGCCAAATTCTAAAAGTTAGAAGAACAGCTGCTACAGCAATCAATTTTTTGAGCATAACATTACCTCCCTTTTCTATTTATTATAGAATAAAATAAGAAAAAAAGCTAAAATTCTCAAATATGAAAAAAATATTTTTAAATTTTCGTATTTGAGAATTTTTAATATCGGCAGTTTTCTATGTTATATTATATCCATAAGTATTTTGATTAATGCTTAATGGAACCATGTCGTTCTTATATGTAAGAAGTTTCAAGTATGAAAATCAATTGATTGGGAGCTTTTGATTTTGGGAGCATACTCGAAAACCAAGATATTGTTCTAAGGGAATTGGACTTTCCTAGGAGAAAATTAGCAGAATTGCTAAATAAGACTTGAACAATGACCGGTTCAAGTTAACAAATCATACCTTTTTCAATTGAGTGACACCATCTGTAGTATTCGTAGTAGTATTATTTACTCAATTACAAATTAGTATATCCATGAGGTATGATAACATTAAGAACGGTTTATAAGGTTTGTTTTAGACATGATTGTTCACCTATAAAAGTACTGATAGCTAACCTAGACATCCTCGTAGACCTTATATTTATTTGATACCGTATTTTCGGTTGGGGGCAGCTGAAAATATGTTGGTGCAGCTTGATGAATGATTACCTTCTGAAAAGACTGATAAGCTACACTAAAAAACTTAAAGAAAAAGCGAACTTTTTGATTTGGTGGGGTTCGTTTTTCTTTTGCATCAATTTTTCCACGAAGCATTAAAATGGTCGAAAAATAATAGAAGGTGTAGTATACTAAAAGCAACAATAACAGTTTACTCGTGAGTGTAGGAGTTTTTGAGGTGAAAGGGGTAAGCTTATGTTCTTTTGGTTAGGTGTTGTTGGTGCTGTTTTGGGTGCTATTTATATTGTTAGGAGTGATAATAAAGATGATTTTTGACTAATGGCGGCTTTTTGAGTCGTTTTTTCTGTTTTTTACTGTAATGTGGTGTGGCTATTTTGTAACAAGAAGTTAAAGAATTTTTGATATAATATGTGAAATAGTAAGAATAATGGAGAAAAGTCATGAAAAAGATAAAAAGCATTTTAAGATTAAAAAAAGTTTGGATACCTAGTCTTATTTTAGGACTTGCTTTGGTACTATTTTTGGTGTGGGGGAGTTTTCATTATTCAAAGAAACATTTGATTGAGGAATATGTCTCCGCTTACCGTCAGTCTGGCGATACGTTTGAAAATATCAAGGGATATGTCGTCTGGTCGGATACCAATCAACAAGTGACGAATGACCAAGCGCAATATACGATGTTTACAAAGCTTTCTAAAAGTGAAGCCCAAAAACTGTCAGAGACGCTAGAGAAGGCAGACAGTTCGGATGATTCCTACATTAAAAAAGTGGGGCGAAGATTTCTCTTTTTCCCCGCTTACCGAGTAGCTTTAAAACCAATGAGTTTAACCATTAAGACAAATATTAATCAGGTTGATGTTCTTTTAAACGAGAAAAAAGTAGCGGTTAGTGATTCGGAAGATTATACGCTGACACTTGAGCGTTTACCAATTGCGGATTATACGGCGAGTATTTCAGGCACTTACAATGGGAAGTCAGTAGAGCTAAGTAAGGCTTATGACGGTGAAAATAGCTTGTTGGATTTGACTGTTAGTTTTAAAACATTCAAAGTAACAAGTAATTTGACTGACGGTGAGCTTTATTTTGATGACACACGCATTGGGACTTTGTCAAATGGTGAGTATGATGTGAGTGATTATCCTTTGACGGATTCTGCGCAAGCTTATGTTAAAAAGAATTATTCAGACGGAGAATTGACATCACAAAAGCAGGCTCTTTCTGGCATTTCTGATGGTGATACGGTGGCTTTAGATGCTGAAAATCTCTTAGATGAAGCAAGTGCTGGTCAGATTCTTGTGTCAGCTTTTGACCAATTGATTTCGTATTTAAGCACGGGGCAAGATTCATCAACTGTCTCTACGGTATTTGAAGATGGAGCGAATAATGAGTTTTATAAAGGCTTAAAAGAGAGCATTAAGGCGAAAATGCAGACAGATACTCGTAAGGCGTCAAGTCTGACTGTGCCAGCCATCACGCTGACGAGTCTGTCTCAGATTGGCAAGGAGTCCTATCTCGTTAACTTTTCAGCAACTTATGATTTTTATTATGATAAATCAACAGATAGCGAGAAAAATACATCTGGTGATGTTATTCAGACCTTGGAAGGCAAGATGACCTTGAAAAAATCAGGTTCAAGCTATGTTGTGGCTAATTCTGGGCAAAAAAATATCACCGTGACAGGTGAGAATAATCAAGTAAAATCAGATTCAGTCTTCCCAGAAAAAATTTTGGGAACATGGAAGGTTGATGATAAGGATGACATCATTTTCAAGTTTGAGGCTGACGGTATGATTACTAAAACAACGAAAGATAACGAAGTCAAAACAGCAAAAGTTACTAAACTTGAAGAAGAGGGGGATAATATTTATCGTTATGTTTACGATGACGGTACCGATACATCAGCCTTTATTACTAGCGGTATTGGCGGTATCGGTGTCAAATATGCCTTCGGTATTAAAATTGATGGGTCACATTTGAAATTAGTCCTTTGGCAAACTGGAACAAATGACGATTTTGATTACAGTAAACCACTTTACGGCAACACATTAACGAAAAAATAGAAAGTTATTCTGTTTAACAGTTGAAAAGCGCACAAAGAACGGCACCCCAAAAGTTAGACACAAAATCTAACGATTGGGGTGCTTTTGTTTTATGATAAGCCTGCTTCAAAGGTTTGAGATTTGGCTTCAACGCTGATTTTTTCAAGGGTAAATGGGTGGGTGAAACTTAATTTGTGCGCATGTAGCATAAGACGTTTGGCAGGGATTTTGCTATAAAGTGGGTCGCCGATAATGGCATGGTTGTGAGCTGATAAGTGCACACGAATCTGATGTGTGCGTCCCGTCTTTAAGCGGCATTTGACCAGAGTTCCATTTGGAAAAACTTTGAGTCGGTCAACGATGGTTAAGGCAGTTTGCCCATTTTTGCGGTCAATCACGCGCTTTCTACGGTCATGACGGTCGCGCCCAATTTTATCTTGAAAGACTTGGTGTTTGGGTTCGAATTTTCCTTGCACCAAAGCCCAGTATTCGCGAGCAATGTCTTTGTTTTCTAGCAGGCGATTGAGGATTGGCAAAACAAAAGGATTTTTGGCAAACATGACAGCTCCGCTAGTTTCCATGTCTAAACGGTGAATCACATAGCACGTTTGTCCGACATAGGCAGAGACGTGGTTAAGCAGAGTAATTTCATTGGGTTCGTTGCCATGGGTTTTCATGCCTTCTGGTTTGTTGACGATGATGAGGTGCTCGTCTTGGTAAAGACAATCAACCAGCTCAGCTTGTCCAAAAGGAATCTCTTTTTGGGGATAATCGTCATCATCAAAAATTAAATGAATCGTGTCACCAGTTTTGACCAAACTTTGCCAATTAATCATTTCTCCGTTGATAAGAAGATGTTTTTTAGTGCGCAAGAAGTGGCGAATTTTTCGTGGAATGAGCAAATGCTCCTCTAAAAGTTCTTTGACCGTGCAGTCTGGATAAGAATTTTTAAGCGTAAATGATAAAGTCATAGCTCTATTATAGCATGACTACAAGTTAAAACGCACCTTGTTTGGTGCGTTGGTAGTTTATTTTTTGTCGTTTTCATGCAACCAATCGTGGTATTGTTCCAACAAATTAACTGCCATTTGAGTTGCGACTGCTATTGAATAGGCTTCAGTGCCTTCGGCCTCGCTTTCAGAAACTTCAATTTTTGTTTCATCATAAACGGCTTTTAAACTTTCGTGTGACAATGTTTTTTTAAATGCTTCAAATCCTTTGTTCATCGTGAAATCCTTTCTAATAATAGGTAGAAGTATTGTGGGAATGAGTGGCTGTTTGAGACCAGTTGTGCCTATTTTTCTATGCTTTTATTTTATCACAAAAAGACTAAAATGAAATGAAAACGTTGTATTATTTAAGAAATCCCTTTATCTCTGACGATTTTAAAAGAAATTGATATAATGTAGCTATGACAAAATTAAAAATGATTAAAGAAAAAATTCTTTCTTTGTTTAACGACATCAAGGAGAGAATATCTTCTCACAATCACAGTAAGCGTAACTCATCTGAGGAGGAGTTATCAGGCGCTACTGTCAATGAATTTGAAACAGACAAAACGGAAGAGAAAGAAGCAACACCAACGTATCAGCGAAGCAAAGGACACCACGAAAAGGTGAAAAAATCACCTGCTTGGGTGCAAAAAATCTCTCGCTTCATGCCCTCCACCAAAAATCCAATCCGACGTTTCTGGCGTCGCTACCGTATCGGAAAAATTCTGCTTATTTTAACGGGAATTGGTGTTTTAGCGATTGGTTCTTACCTTTACTTTGTCGCCAAATCAACGAATGTTTCGGATTTGCAAGATGCTTTGAAAGCAACAACTGTCATTTATGACCAAAATGGTGATCAAGTTGGTTCGCTTTCAGGTCAAAAAGGAACGTATGTCGAATTAGACGCTATTAGTGATAACATGAAAAATGCGGTTATTGCAACCGAGGATCGAACTTTCTATGAAAATAGCGGGATTAATTATTCACGTTTTTTCTTGGCTCTGTTCACCTTTGGGCACTTTGGTGGTGGTTCGACAATCACCCAGCAATTAGCTAAGAATGCTTATCTGAGTCAAGAACAGACAATCACCCGAAAAGCCAAGGAATTTTTCCTCGCGCTCGAGTTAACCAAAAAATACACCAAAGATGAAATATTGACCATGTATCTGAACAATGCTTATTTTGGAAATTCGGTCTGGGGGATTGAGGACGCAAGTCAAAAATATTTTGGCACTAGCGCAGCAAATTTAACCATTGAACAATCAGCGATTCTTGCTGGGATGTTGAAAGGTCCTGAAATTTACAATCCTTATTATTCTATTGAAAATGCGACAAATCGCCGTAATACGGTTCTAAATGTTATGGTTGATGCCGGTAAAATCACGCAGGAAGAAGCTGATGAAGCTGAGCAAGTTGATATTTCCAGCGAGCTTAACGATACCTATACAGGGACTTCTGATGATTACCAATACGCTTCTTATTTTGATGCGGTTATTCAGGAATCTGAGGAAACATATGGCTTATCAGAAGATGATATTGTCAATAATGGTTATAAAATTTACACAGAGCTTGACCAAAATTATCAAGCCAATATGCAGGCTATTTTTGATAATACTTCTTACTTCCCAACATCAGATTATGACGGTGAAAGCGCCCAAGGTGCAAGTGTTGCTATGGATCCATCAACGGGGGCTGTTCGTGGTTTGGTAGGGCGTGTTAGCTCAACCTCTGCAATCTTCCGAAGTTTCAATTATGCGACACAAGCATCACGTAGCCCTGGTTCAACCATCAAACCTCTGGTGGTTTATTCACCAGCAGTTGCTTCAGGTTATTCAATTACAACTGAATTGCCAAATACGGTTCAGGACTACGATGGCTATGCACCAACAAACTATGGTGGCATTGAGACAGACGATTTGCCGATGTATCAAGCATTAGCTAATTCTTACAATATCCCTGCTGTTTACCTATTAAATGAAATTGGTATCAGTAAGGGAATTGGTTACGGTAAGAAATTTGGTCTCAACATGGACAACGTCAACGAGGAATTGGGTATTGCACTCGGTGGTGGTGTCACAACGAATCCACTTGAAATGGCGCAAGCCTATTCAACCTTTGCTAATGGTGGTGTGATGCCAAAAGCTCATTTGATTACCAAAATTGAAAATGCTAGTGGTGATGTGATTGCAGAATTTAAACAGTCCAATAAACGTGTCATTAGTCAATCCGTAGCAAATAAGATGACAAGCATGATGCTTGGAACATTTTCAAACGGCTCTGCTATTAACGCTAATGCTTATGGTTACACGATGGCAGGTAAGACAGGTACCGTGGAAGCAAGCTTCAATGAAGACTTGACAAGTGACCAATGGGTAATTGGCTATACGCCTGATGTCGTTATTGCTCAATGGATTGGTTATGATTCGACTGATGAAAATCACTACCTAACCGACGCAAGTTCGGGAACGGCATCGACCATCTTTAGTGCGGTAGCAAGTAGCATTTTACCATATACGGCAGGAACAGAGTTTACCGTCGAAAATGCTTATAGCCAGAATGGATACGATTTAGTTTATAGCACCGATGATTCAACAGATACAAGCAGTAGCAGTTCGTCATCAAGCTCTGACAGTATCCTTGATAAAGTGCAAGAATCCGCACAAAACGCTGGCGACACGATTGGACGAGCGGTTAAAGACGCTTGGGATAGTTTCTCAAGTTGGTTTAACAGCCAGACGAACTAACGAACTTGCCAACTTATCAAAAACATGATAAAATAAGGACTCGGAGGCATTATGGCACAGAAAAAAGCAAGTTTAGCTTGTACAGAATGTGGAAGCCGTAACTACTCTATCGGAGTTAGTAGTAATCCAAAGCCTGTACGACTAGAAGTTAATAAATTTTGTAAACATTGTAAAAAATACACACTACATAAAGAAACACGTTAATCATTTTATGTAGCAACTGGCATTCTCAGCTTTAGAGTAATGAGCGGAGATGATAGAAAAAGGAGGCGCCCGTGGCATTCATTAAGGGAGTTTTTACGATTTTAAAAGACACAACATGGCCAAATCGTAAACAACGTTGGAAAGATTTTATTTCTGTACTTGAATATACAGCATTCTTTACCATTGTTATTTTCATTTTCGATAAATTGCTCTCACTTGGAGTGACAGATTTATTGAATCGTTTTTAAGATTGAGTTTGATTGGAGGTTTTGCAATAGCAAGCTTCTGATTGATGATTAAGTCAAAAGAAGTCTGAGAAGTCCTTTCTCAGGCTTTTTTGTGCACATTTGGCATCAATTCGTTGACAGCGCTTATTATTTTTCCTATAATAAAATAAAGAAAAACACCCAAAGAGCCTTGCGGGGCTTTTTTATAATGGAGGAAATTATGTTAGATTCATTTGATAAGGGTTGGTTCGTTTTACAAACTTACTCTGGTTACGAAAACAAAGTTAAAGAAACATTGTTGCAACGTGCGCAAACTTACAATATGTTAGATAACATCTTGCGCGTTGAAATTCCAACACAAACAGTTAATGTTGAAAAAAATGGGAAAGTCAAAGAAGTTGAAGAAAATCGTTTTCCAGGTTATGTCTTAGTTGAAATGGTGATGACAGACGAAGCTTGGTTCGTTGTTCGTAACACACCAAACGTTACTGGATTTGTTGGGTCACACGGTAACCGTTCAAAACCGACACCACTTTTGGAAGAAGAAATCCGTTCAATTCTTATCTCAATGGGACAAACTGTTGATGTCATTGACACAAACATCAAACCAGGTGATGTGGTTCAAATCATTGACGGCGCCTTTGCAGGACAAGAAGGACGTGTTGTTGAAATCGAAAACAACAAAGTGAAATTGATGATTAACATGTTCGGAACTGAAACACAAGCTGAATTGGAGCTTTACCAAATCGCTGAATTGTAATGATTTTTCACAAGCCTAACGTGTATATTGGCTTACATTCTAAAACGCTGAACTCTTAGACGGAATTCGGCGTTTTTTGTATTTGAATGCTATTTTGATTCAATATCTTCTTTTTCGATTTCTTCGTGATAGTATCAAGCGTGATATAAAATGACGTTGTTGACTTGCTTGTTAGTGGCAATAAGTTAATCACAATAGTACAAACCATAAAAACATCGTAAATTTTTTCAATGGTTGCTAGGTTATCAGAAGGTTTGATAATATCAAAAAGCTGTTTTTTCATAAATGTTTCCCTGATGTTGTTAGGACTATTATAAACATAGCAAAAACACTCTAAATAGCATGTTTTTTGCTATAATTAAGTAACAAAGTGAGAAAGAACGGAGAATAAGGATGGCTGTCGGTTTAGTATTAGAGGGTGGCGGCATGCGCGGTTTGTACACCGCTGGTGTCTTGGATACCTTTTTAGATGCGGGAATTAAGGTGGATGGTGTTGTCTCGGTATCTGCTGGGGCCCTTTTTGGGGTGAATTTTTTGTCAAAACAAAAAGGCAGAGCCCTCCGTTACAATAAAAAATATGCCACAAATCCGGGGTACATGGGACTTCGTTCATGGTTGAAAACAGGAAATGTGGTCAATAAAGAATTTGCCTACTACAAAGTTCCGATGGAACTGGATATTTTTGACGAGGAAGCTTTTGAAAAATCAGGTGTACCTTTCTATGTAACAGTAACTAATTTAGCAACAGGAAAAGCTGAGTATCATAAGGTTGACAATGTCTTTGAACAAATGGAGTTACTTCGTGCGAGTTCAGCATTGCCTTTGGCGTCAAAAATCGTTGAGTGGCAAAGCAATAAATACCTTGATGGTGGTCTGTCAGACAGTATTCCAGTCGATTTTGCCAAAAGCCTTGGTTTTGATAAATTGATTGTTGTTTTAACACGTCCAATTGATTACCGTAAAAAGCCAAGTAATGGTCGTGTCTATAAACTTTTTTACAGAAAATACCCTAAGTTTGTAGAAGTCGCTTCAAAACGTTATCAACACTATAACGACACCATTGAACACATTAGCAATTTGGAAAATGAAGGCGAACTTTTTGCCATTCGCCCAAGCCAAAATCTGGAAATCGGACGACTTGAAACCAACCCCGACAAATACGAAGAAATTTACCAAATCGGTGTCAAAGATACCAAAGCAATCATGGAACAATTGAAAGATTATTTAGCAAATGACTAAATGAGCATTTGATTTGACTAAAAATTCTTCTTATCAACTGAAAACAGGCATGAAATCCCTTGTGATTTCGCCTTTTTTCTTTATTCTTTTCGTGGTATAATAGTAACCAACACTAAGAACATGGAGAATGACATGGCAACTTATAATCATAAAGAAATTGAGAAAAAATGGCAGGCCTATTGGGCTGTTAATCATACGTTTAAAACAGGAACAGACGCTGATAAACCAAATTTTTATGCGTTGGATATGTTCCCTTACCCATCTGGAGCTGGTCTGCACGTAGGACATCCAGAAGGATACACTGCGACTGATATTCTTAGCCGTTTCAAACGCGCTCAAGGCTACAACGTTCTTCACCCAATGGGTTGGGATGCTTTCGGACTTCCTGCCGAACAATACGCAATGGATACAGGTAATGACCCAGCTGAATTTACAGCTAAAAACATTGCAAACTTCAAACGCCAAATCAACTCACTTGGTTTCTCATATGACTGGGATCGTGAAGTGAACACAACTGACCCTAATTATTACAAATGGACTCAGTGGATTTTCACAAAATTATACGAAAAAGGCTTGGCGTACGAAGCTGAAGTACCAGTTAACTGGGTTGAAGAATTAGGGACAGCTATCGCCAACGAAGAAGTGCTGCCTGACGGGACATCTGAACGTGGTGGTTATCCAGTTGTTCGTAAACCGATGCGCCAATGGATGCTTAAAATCACAGCTTACGCTGAACGTCTGCTCGAAGATTTAGAAGACCTTGATTGGCCAGAATCAATCAAAGATATGCAACGTAACTGGATTGGTAAATCAACTGGTGCTAACGTTACTTTTAAAATCAAAGATACGGATAAAGATTTCACCGTCTTTACAACTCGTCCAGATACATTATTTGGTGCGACTTACGCTGTTTTAGCGCCTGAGCACCCACTTGTTGAAGCTATTACAACACCAGAACAAGCGCAAGCAGTTGCTGACTACCAACACCAAGCAAGCCTTAAATCTGACCTTGCTCGTACAGACCTTGCTAAAGAAAAAACAGGTGTTTGGACTGGTAGCTATGCCATTAACCCAGTAACTGGTAAAGAAATGCCAATCTGGATTGCTGATTATGTTCTTGTAAGCTACGGTACTGGTGCTATCATGGCTGTTCCTGCTCACGATACACGTGACTGGGAATTCGCAAAACAATTTGACTTGGAAATCATTCCAGTTCTTGAAGGCGGAAATGTTGAAGAGGAAGCTTACACAGAAGACGGACTTCACGTCAATTCTGGTTTCCTAGATGGACTTGATAAAGCGCAAGCTATTGATAAAATGGTTGAATGGCTTGAAGCAGAAGGCGTTGGTAACAAGAAAGTAACTTACCGCTTGCGTGACTGGCTTTTCTCACGTCAACGTTATTGGGGTGAACCAATCCCAATCATCCACTGGGAAGACGGTACAACAACAGCTGTTCCAGAGGAGCAATTACCACTTGTATTGCCAGTAACAAAAGACATCAAACCTTCAGGTACGGGTGAATCACCACTTGCTAACTTGACTGATTGGCTTGAAGTGACACGCGAAGACGGCGTTAAAGGTCGCCGTGAAACCAATACAATGCCACAATGGGCTGGTTCAAGCTGGTACTTCTTGCGTTACATTGATCCACACAACGATGAAAAATTGGCTGATGAAGAGCTTCTCAAAGCTTGGTTGCCAGTTGATATTTACATCGGTGGTGCAGAACACGCTGTGCTTCACCTTCTTTATGCTCGTTTCTGGCATAAATTCCTTTATGATTTAGGTGTTGTTCCAACCAAAGAACCATTCCAAAAACTCTTTAACCAAGGGATGATTTTGGGAACAAGCTACCGCGATCACCGTGGTGCACTTGTGGCAACTGACAAAGTTGAAAAACGTGACGGTTCATTCTTCCACATTGAAACTGGTGAAGAACTTGAACAAGCACCAGCGAAAATGTCTAAATCACTTAAAAACGTTGTTAACCCTGATGATGTGGTTGAACATTATGGTGCAGATACACTTCGCGTGTACGAAATGTTCATGGGACCACTTGATGCCTCAATCGCATGGTCTGAAGAAGGTCTTGAAGGCTCACGTAAATTCCTCGACCGCGTCTATCGCTTGTTGACAACAAAAGAAATTGTTGCAGAAAACAATGGCAATTTGGATAAAGTTTACAACGAAACAGTCAAAGCTGTAACTGAACAACTTGAAGCCATGAAATTCAATACAGCTATTGCGCAATTAATGGTATTCGTCAACGCTGCTAACAAAGAGGACAAACTCTTTGCTGACTACGCTAAAGGATTTGTACAATTGTTAGCACCATTTGCACCACACCTTTCTGAAGAATTGTGGCAAACATTGACACAATCAGGTGAATCAATTTCATACGTTGCATGGCCAACATGGGACGAAGCAAAACTCGTTGAAAACGACGTTGAAATTGTTATCCAAATCAAAGGTAAAGTACGTGCTAAACTTGTTGTACCAAAAGATTCAAGCCGTGAAGAACTTGAAAAACTTGCCCTTGCTAACGACAAAATCCAAACAGAAATCGCTGGCAAAGACATTATTAAAGTAATTGCGGTACCTAACAAACTTGTAAATATTGTTGTGAAATAGATTTTTGATACAAGTTTGTTAGCTTTATTTCCAACCTCATCCCCTCTCCCGGAGCTTTTGAGCAGTGCCTAACAAACTTGAATCTCGTGGTAAAATAATCACTATATATAACCAAAAACTCCTGTCCAATGGGTAGGAGTTTTTGGTTTATGAAGATGATGTCTGGTAAAACTTGGTAAAACCTCATGGTAAACGTTTACAAAAAATTAGCTAAAGAGTAAAATAAAAGAAAGAATCTAAGAAAGAGGGCAAAAAATGGAAGTCAAACAAGAAATTGTTGAGACAATTAATGGGCAAAAGGTTGAAAAATACACTATTATTAATGATAATGGTGTCCAAGTTGGTTTACTAACGCTGGGAGCAACTTGGCAAGAATTTTTAGTGCCAGATGACAAAGGAGGTCAGAAAAATCTTATCATTGGTTTTGATAAGCCAAGTGATTATCTGAAAAATCCTTTATGTGCAGGTCAATCAATCGGACGTGTTGCGGGGCGTATTAATCAAGGGAAAGTTAACCTTGATGGCAAAGAAATTCAGCTACAACAAAATGAAAAAGGAAACACTCTTCACGGTGGACCTCAAGGATTTCATCAGCAAATCTGGACTGCATTTATCGAAGCTGGTCAAAATGCGCTTAGTGTGGTGATGACTTATGACGCTAAAGAGGAAATTGACCATTTCCCAGGAGATATGCAGGTAGAAGTGCGATTTACGCTAGACAATGCAAATCGTTTTACGATTGTTTATACGGGCAAAAATACTACTAAAACAACGCTTTTTAACCCAACCAACCATGTTTATTTTAACTTGGGAAATCGTCAAGATTTAAGTCAGCACACCTTCACTTTGGCAGCAGACCATTATTTAGAGACTCGTGATGATTTGATTCCGACAGGAAAATTCATTGACGTTGCTGGCACAGCTTATGATTTTCAAACTGGGCAAAACCTTGGAGAGGCTATCGCTGATACAGGCGGGCTTGACGATGCTTTCTTGGTAAATGCTTCGCTTGATAAACCTTGTGGAGAATTGAAAGATGAGGAAAGTGGCGATTCTGTTCACCTTTATTCTGACCGTGATGCTTGGGTCGTTTACAGCATGGGTGGTATTCCTGAAGGTATTTATCCAGCGCGTGATAAGGGCAAAATGGCTAAAGAATTTGAATCCTTAGCACTTGAAGCACAATTTCTCCCAGATGCTATTAATCATGATAATTTTGGTGACATTACCCTGCAAGCAAATGAGGAGAAAAGCTACACAATCGCTTTTGAGTATCATAAAGGATAATATCGTTTTACAAACTCAGTTAAAAAGAGATTTCTGTTTGGAATCTCTTTTTATTATTTATAATTGATTCTTGCATTATGATTGAGAAAATCCAGTCAGAGCAAAATAGTTGTGTGAAAACACACTTTGTAGTAGCATAACGTTATACAATTCTACATACTGTATTCCAACATCGAAGTAATATAGTATGACGAATTAGAAAGGAAATGTAAATAATGATTGAAATTACATTTTTAAACGCAGGAAACCAAGAACGAGTGGTGACGTTTGACTCATACGAGGAATTCGAACGTTCACAGCAAGCTTGCTCAATCGATATTGCTGACTATTACAAAGTCACTAAGGTCGTTTATAATGGTCATGTACTGGACTATTCAGGAAATTATGGCAACTTATTTTACTACTTTTTAAAACAAGATTTAACACAGTATCGTATTTAACGACGTTTTTCATTTATGAATAAAGACGACCAGCAGACCGTCAAAAATTTATGATAAAATCGCAATAAATCGATTTTAGAACAAGCAAAAAGCCCCAAACAAAGGGCTTTTTCTTATGATGTTTAGTCCTCCCTATAGGGCTCGAACCTATGACCCATGGATTAAGAGTCCACTGCTCTACCAACTGAGCTAAGGAAGGATAAGAAGCTGTATTGGCACCGTGATTCACGATTTGTATTGAACCCGCAATCTACAAGCAGGTGGGCAACTCGCTTCTCCTTAGTTGCTTCCGCGTGTAACGGCCTGCATACTGGAGAAAGACTACTGTTTCCCGAAATACAAATATTTAGTCGGTCAACACATTGATGTGAATTCGTATGCCACAGCAATAACCTATATATCTATAATAGCATTTTTAAAAAATATTTCAAGGGCAAATCTTATTTTTTAGAAAGCGGTTTTCTTTTTAAGCATTAATGAAAACTATTAAAATGAGAAAGTACCATATTATCATTATTTAGACAGTTCATCAATTCGCTCTTTGTTAGCACCGAGGGCACGCTCGTATTTCCCAGTTTGGTTAGCATCAAAATAATTTTTTTCGACTAACTTATCTGGTAAATACTGCTGTTTAACCCATTTTTCAGGATAATCATGAGGGTATTTGTAGCCTTGTGCGTTTCCCAAATCTTTGCTGCCAGCGTAATGTCCGTCGCGTAGATGGCGTGGAATTGGCAAATTTCCGTTTTGATGAAGGTCGCTGATAGCCTTGTCAATCGCTGTAATGGCAGAATTTGATTTTGGTGATAAGGCAAGGTCAATTACGACGTTGGCAATTAAGATACGTGCTTCAGGAAAACCAATTCTTTGGGCAGCATCAAGGGCCGTAACCGTATGAATTTGAGCGTCAGGATTAGCAAGCCCAATATCCTCGTAAGCAATCACAGTCAGCCTGCGAGCAAGGCTTGGCAAATCACCAGCTTCAATCAGACGAGCAGCGTAGTGCAGACTAGCATTGACATCAGAGCCACGAATGGATTTTTGCAAAGCTGACAGCACATCATAGTGACCATCACCATCTTTATCCATGGTAATATAACTGCGCTGCAAGCTATTTTCAACGGTGTCAAGGCTAATGTGGCGCAGCTCGTTATCATCTGCTTTGGTTGACATGACCGCTAAATCAAGCGAATTAAAAGCTGAGCGTAGGTCGCCGTTGGTTGCCGTTGCAATGAAATCAAGCGCATCGGCATCAATATCAACATCAAAGTCAAATCCGCGCTCTTTATCAGATAAAGCTGTTTGCAAAGCTGTCTTTATGTCATCAGTTGACAAAGGTTCTAATTCAAAAATTTGTACCCTTGAGCGAATGGCTGGCGTCACCGAAAAGAAAGGATTTTCAGTTGTTGCCCCAATCATGATAATATTGCCATTTTCAAGTAAAGGTAGCAAGAAATCTTGCTTGGTTTTATCTAAGCGGTGAATTTCGTCAAGCAGTAAGACTAAACCGCCAGAAAATTTAGCTTCCTCGGCAATTTCTTGCAGGCGCTTTTTGCTGTCTGTTGTAGCGTTGAACGTCCGAAAAGCGTATTTGGTTGTTCCTGCGATAGCGCTAGCGATTGAGGTCTTCCCGATACCAGGAGGACCGTAGAGAATCATTGATGACAGCATATTGGCCTCCACCATACGGCGAATGATTTTTCCATCACCGACTAGATGCTTCTGCCCAATCACTTGGTCAATATTCTTAGGGCGCATTCGCAAAGCGAGATTATTTGGCATGAATATCCTCCAGATAATAACTGTAAACGAGGTCATCAACGTAAGTATGGTTTAGGTAAAATTGATTTTTCAAAATAGCCTCTTGTTTAAAGCCTAATTTTTCGTAGAATATGCAGGCTTTTTCATTTGATGATAGCACATGAATGAGAACTTTTTGGTAGCCGTCAGCTTTTGCTATATCAAAGAAAGTTTGGATAAGTTTGCGTCCGATACCTTGACCGCGCGTTTTTTCAGAAATGGTAATGCCAAAGGTTACCACGTGATGACCGCTAGGGAAAGGATAATAAGTATGGTAATCAAGAACACCTAAAATATCCTGATTTTCTTCAGCGACAAGATAATGTGTTCCATTTTCAAAATCTTTGATGATTTTATCCTTATTTGCAATAGGTAGCGGAGCTGGTGTGTTAATTGCATTCCATGTTTGGTTTTCTAGTATAACCACTTGTTCAACATCTTCTAGCTCCATTGGTCGTATTTGCATGTCATTTCCCCTTAAGTATGATAAAATAATTGTAACACAAAAGAAGATTGGAAGAAATTTTTAATGGCTAAATTTGGCTTTTTATCAGTATTAGAAGAAGAAATGGACAAGTACTTCACGTTTGATTATGCTATTGATTGGAATAAGAAAAATCATGCGGTGGAAGTGACTTTTATTTTGGAAGCGCAGAATCAATCTGCGGTTGAAACTGTGGATGACCAAGGTGAAATCAACAACGACGACATCGTTTTTGAAGATTATGTGCTTTTTTACAATCAAGCAAAATCAAAAGTTGATGAAGATGATTATTTGGTGACTATTCCATTTGATGCCAAAAAAGGCTTTTCACGTGAATTTTTAGCTTATTTTGCTGAAACATTGAACGACGTAGCAACCAAAGGTCTTGATGATTTAATGGACTTTTTAGCAGACGAAAATGCGACTGACTTTGCACTCGAATGGGACACTGAAAGCTTTGAAAATGGGAAAGTAGCTCTGAAAGAAACAGAATATTTTGCTTATCCGAGGTATTGAGGTCTAATCGGATAAAACACAGGGAAGGGTTAGTTAATATCTCGAACTGAATATATTTCAAATAAAAAGCAAGAAAGGAAAAGGATAAGTGTTTGCTTTGAGCACGAACTTATGACCTTTTAATACAGATAGAAAGGAAAAAGGGGGCAGGTAATTTTAAACTGAACCCGCCCGAAATACTGTGCCAAAAAGATAAAGTTCCCCTAGACGCAAGCGTCATCGGTGACTTTCCTATTTTGGTTTTGTATTTTACGGGCTTGGTATCTTAATTATGGACAAATGGCAAGAGTTAACTGTTGAGGTTTTACGTGATGCAGAAGAAGCTGCATCGAATATTTTGATTGAATTAGGTAGTCAAGGTGTGGCGATTGATGATAGTGCGGACTATTTCGGTCATGTTGGCAAATATGGCGAAGTATTTCCAGAAATCAAACAAGTGGAAACTGTTAAAATCACAGCTTACTACCCAGAAAATGTTGATATTGAGGCTGTTGAAAAAGAAGTGGCTGACCGCTTAGCGGAATTGACTGATTTTGGCGTTGATGCTGGTGATGTTCACTACGCAACGCAAGAATTGGCAGAGCAGGATTGGGCAGAAAACTGGAAAAAATATTATGAACCAACGCGTATCAGCTATGATTTGACAATCGTTCCAAGTTGGACCGATTATGAAGCTAGCGAGGGTGAGAAAATAATTCGTCTCGACCCTGGTATGGCATTTGGTACAGGAACTCACCCAACCACAAAAATGAGTCTTTTTGCGCTCGAGCAGGTGCTTCGTGGTGGTGAAACGGTCCTTGATGTCGGTACTGGTTCAGGTGTGCTTTCGATTGCAAGTTCACTACTTGGGGCAAAAGACATTTACGCTTATGACCTTGACGAAGTAGCAGTGCGCGTGGCACAAGAAAATATTGATTTGAACGCTAATACTGAAAATATCCACGTGGCTACTGGAAATCTTTTGCAAGGTGTTGGCATTCAAGCAGACGTTATCGTGGCAAATATCCTTGCGGACATTTTGGTCAATATGACAGAAGATGCTTATCGTCTTGTTAAAGATGAAGGTTACCTTATCATGTCAGGCATTATTTCTGATAAATGGGATATGGTTCGTAAATCAGCTGAGGACGCAGGTTTCTTCCTTGAAACACACATGGTTCAAGGCGAATGGAATGCTTGTGTTTTCAAAAAAACAGATGATATTTCAGGTGTAATTGGAGGATAAATGCAACAGTATTTTGTAGCAGGACAAGCTCAAGATGTCGTTACAATCACAGATAAAGATACGATTAAGCATATGTTTAACGTCATGCGTTTGACAGAAAACGACGAAGTTGTCCTTGTCTTTGATGACCACGTGAAGCGTTTGGCAAAAGTCATTGATAGTGCTGAACACCGTTTTGAAATCATTGAAGAACTAGATAGCAATGTTGAATTGCCTGCTGAGGTGACGATTGTCGCAGGATTTCCAAAGGGTGATAAATTGGAATTTCTAGCACAAAAAGGGACTGAACTTGGTATGGCAAAGCTCTGGGCATTTCCAGCGGATTGGTCAGTGGTCAAATGGGACGGCAAAAAATTAGCCAAAAAAGCCGATAAGCTGGCAAAAATCACACTAGGTGCTGCGGAACAAAGCAAACGTAATGTGATTCCAGAAGTTACTCTTTTTGAGAAAAAAGAAGCTTTTTTAGCAGAACTTGAGCAATTTGACAGGATTTTTATTGCTTATGAGGAATCAGCCAAGGAAGGTGAGACGGCTGTTCTAGCGCGTGAATTGTCACAAATGAAAGCAGGAGAGAAAATTCTTTTTATCTTTGGACCAGAGGGCGGCATTTCGCCAGAAGAAATCGAAACATTTGAATTAAAAGGTGGTTTGAAAATCGGTTTAGGACCACGTATCATGCGCGCTGAAACCGCACCGCTATATGCTTTAGCGAGCGTTAGCTATGCCTTGGAATTGATGAAGTAGCTAGAAACCTAGGTTGTTAACAATTTATAATGGAAAACACTGTTATAGGTGTTTTCTTTTTATTTACTCATTTTTTACTGGTACTTGTGAAGGTTTTGGGTTGACAGCGCTTTAAAAAGTTTTTATTCTAGATATATACAAATTACAAATAAGGATAATATAATGGCAACAATTAAGGATGTCGCAAGGGTTGCGGGGGTATCAACGTCTACAGCTTCACGTGCTCTGCATGATAGTAGTATGATTAGCGAGGCGACTAAAAGGCGTGTGCGTCGTGCGATGAAAGAACTGGATTATTCTCCAAACTATTCGGCACAAAATCTAGTCAATCGTACAACCAATACAATAGGGGTTATTTTGCCCGTGCGAGAAAGTCAGGATTCACTTGGAAATAACCCATTTTTCATGCAAATTATTCAAGGTATTTCAAGCGTGTGTAGCGAGAATGACTACATGGTCAGCTTGGCAACAGGACGAACAGATGACGAATTGCAAAAAAATATCCAAACCTTAATTCGTAGCGGCAACATCACTAAGCTTATTTTTCTTTATTCAAGAAAAGCAGATCCAGTTTTTGAATTTGTCAAACAAGAAAAGAAGGTTTCTTGTGTCGTCGTTGGTCGTTCTTACGAAGATGCTCCGCAAAAAACGGTGCGTTTTGTCGATAATAATAATGACCAAGCTGGTAAAGACGCAACGACATTCATGTTAGTCAAAGGTTATAATCATCTTGTTTTTGCCTATACTGATATGGATGAATTAGTGCAAACCGAACGTTATCAAGGTTACTGTGAAGCCTTGCAAGAATATGATAAAAAAGGGAGTGCATTGCAATTATCACGTTTAAGTGATGAGGAGAATGCGGTGAAGTTGCAGACGTTTCTTGCTGAAAATCCTCAGACAGAAGCTTTTGTTGCCTGCGATGACATCATGGCTATTCGTTTGCAACGTTTATTCAAAGATAACAACCGTGAAAATCATTATGCCATGATTGGCTTTAACAATTCATTGATTACAGAAATTGCAAGCCCTGCCTTGACTTCCGTGGATATTTTTCCATATGAATTAGGAGAAAATGCCGCTAAATTATTATTAGCTGATCCTAAAAATCTGACCGAACAAATAGTTGTTATTCCACATAAAATCATTGAACGCGAATCAACACCAGATTTGGGTTAACAGCTTTTACCAACTGAACCTCCGCTGGAGGTTTTTTTGCAAAGGAGGTGTTTCTTAAGTACCCTTTTTAAAAAAATCCGGAAAACGCTTTACAAATTAGAAATACGTGTTATAATAAAATCATCAAAATAACGCAAACGTTTGCGCAAAATTAAAACAAAGCTTAAATCAATTCTTTAAAGAAGTTGAAAAATATAAGTGGCATTATTTTTCATAAATTAAAGCAAATGGTTTCTTAGCAAATGGTTTAAGGAGTATTTCATGAAGAAGGCATTTAAAAATTTAACCAGCTTCGAATTTTGGCAAAAATTCGGAAAATGCTTGATGGTTGTTATTGCTGTTATGCCAGCAGCAGGTTTAATGGTTAGTATTGGGAACTCACTTCCGCTAATCAATGCAGACTCAGCCCTTCTTGCTACGGTTGGTAATGTTATTGCTCAAATCGGATGGGGAATTATCAATAATCTTCACATCCTCTTCGCATTAGCAATTGGTGGTAGTTGGGCAAAAGAACGTGCTGGTGGTGCGTTTGCAGCAGGTATCGCATTTATTCTCATCAACCTTATCACAGGTCACGTTTATGGTATTTCACTTGATATGATTGCTGATGGTACAAGTACAGTTCACAATGTTCTTGGTGGCAAAATGCTTGTAGCTGACTACTTTGTCAACGTTCTTGGTCAACCTGCTCTTAATATGGGTGTGTTTGTCGGTATTATCTCTGGGTTTGTTGGGGCAACAGCTTACAATAAATACTATAACTACCGCAAATTACCAGACGTTCTTTCATTCTTTAATGGTAAACGCTTCGTACCATTTGTTGTTATCTATCGTTCAGTTCTTGTTGGTTTGTTCATGTCTCTTGTTTGGCCAATCATTCAATCAGGAATCAATGGATTTGGTATGTGGATTGCATCTTCACAAGATTCAGCACCATTTTTAGCACCTTTCTTATATGGCACTTTGGAACGTTTGCTTCTTCCATTTGGACTTCATCATATGATTACTATCCCAATGAACTACACATCACTTGGTGGTACTTATGAAATTTTGACAGGGGCTCAAAAAGGAACAGAAGTTTTTGGTCAAGACCCACTTTGGTTAGCATGGGTAACAGACCTTATCAATCTGAAAGGGTCTAATGCTTCAGCTTACCAAGATCTTTTAACAAATGTAACACCAGCTCGCTTTAAAGTTGGGCAAATGATTGGTGCAACGGGTACACTTATGGGAGTTAGCCTTGCTATGTATCGTAATGTTGACCCTGACAAGAAGAAAAAATACACTGCTATGTTCATCTCAACGGCAGCAGCAACATTTTTAACAGGTGTTACTGAACCAATTGAATACATGTTTATGTTCGTTGCAATGCCACTTTACGTTGTTTATGCAGTCGTTCAAGGGGTGACATTTGCTTTAGCTGATTTAGTTAACCTTCGTCTTCATTCATTTGGTAATATTGAACTTTTAACACGTACGCCTATGGCTCTCAAAGCTGGACTTGGCGGTGATTTGATTAATTTTGTCATCTGTTGTATTTTATCAGGAGTTGTGATGTACTTTATTGCAGACTTCATGATTAAGAAATTCAACTTTGCTACTCCAGGTCGTAATGGTAATTATGACGATATGGATGATGACCAAGCTAGTGCATTAGCAGACGGTGCTAGTGTCTCTGCAGATTCACAAATCGTTCAAATCATTAATCTCCTTGGTGGACGCGATAACATCGAAGATGTTGATGCTTGTATGACTCGACTTCGTGTTACAGTCAAAGATGTCGCTAAAGTCGGTGATGAGGACACTTGGAAAAAGGCTGGCGCTATGGGACTTATCATCAAAGGTTCAGGTGTTCAAGCGGTTTATGGACCAAAAGCGGATATTTTGAAATCTGATATCCAAGACCTTCTTGATTCTGGCGCAGAAATTCCAACTGTCAACTTGTCAGAAGTTGAAGGAAACGATGTTACAAAAGTTTCTTATAAAGGTGTGACAGAAGATGTCAATGCAGTTGCAGATGGTGATGTAAAACCTATCACAGAAGTTAAAGACCCTGTCTTTGCTGGTAAAATGATGGGTGATGGCTTCGCTGTTGAACCAGAAAATGGCAATATTTACGCACCAGTTTCAGGTATTGTAACAAGCGTTTTTCCAACAAAACACGCCTTTGGTCTATTAACAGACAATGGACTTGAAGTTCTTGTTCACATTGGTTTAGATACTGTTGCTCTTAATGGAGTACCATTCTCAGTTAAGATTACAGAAGGTCAACGTGTTAAAGCTGGTGAGCTTTTGGTGGTAGCTGATTTAGCAGCTATTCGTTCAGCAGGTCGTGAAACAACAATTATTGTTGCCTTCACAAATACAGCAGAAATCAAAGCAGTCAATTTAACCCAAACAGGAAAAGTTTCTGCTAACACACCTGTTGCCAAAGTAGAACTTTAAGCTGATATTACTCATATGAATAAGAGATGTTTAGGTTAAATCTAAATAAAAGGGAGTCTGAGACAGGAATCATGGACTCTCCTTTGACTTGAAGGGAACAGATATGGCTAAATTTTTAACACTTAATACGCATTCTTGGTTGGAGGCAAATTCATTAAAGAAATTATTCGACTTGGCAGAAACGATTTATAGTGAAAATTATGATGTCATTTGCCTTCAAGAAATTAACCAAGATATTCGTGGACTGTTAACCAAAGAAGTTGATGGCTATGAAAAATTACCAGGAAGCCCAGCTTTGCATCGCGATAACTACGCTTTACAACTCGTGAATTATCTGAGAAGTCAAGGACGATATTATTATTGGTCTTGGGCATATAATCATATTGGATACGAAAAGTACAATGAGGGTGTTGTTATTTTATCAAAAACACCTATCAAAGTGAATGATATTCTGGTATCTGATGTTGATGACGAAACTGATTTTCACACAAGACGTGTTCTTGTTGCGGAGACGGAAATTGATCAGAAACCAATTACGGTTGTTAGCTTACACATGTCTTGGTTTGGTAAAGGCTTTGAAAGTGAATGGCAAAAGTTGGAGACAGCGCTGCTTGATTCCCCCAAACCATTGGTACTCATGGGTGATTTTAACAACCCAACGGATACTGCTGGCTATGATATGATTTTAAACAGCCCACTTGATTTACAAGACAGCCACAAAGTGGCTAAGAAAGTCCAAGGCGACCATACGATTATTGAAGACATTGACGGCTGGGAGGGCAATAAACAATCCCTCAAAGTTGACCATGTTTTCACAAGTAAAGGTATTGATATTCTATCATCAACCGTCACATTTGACGGCGGTGAGGCACCAATCGTTAGTGACCATTTCGGTCTTGCCGTTGAGCTTAACTACTAATAACACTACCTCCTAATTTATTTGTTTGTTTTTACACAATCGCTCCTGATTTCAGGGGCGATTTTAGGTATTATGGATCCGCAATAATAGCATTAAAATAATCAATGATTAATTACGGAGAAAAGATGAGGGCATTCAATGTAGAAATTGAGGAAGTGCTTCAAAGAATTGTAAAAGTTGAGGCAAGAGATGAAAACGAAATTTTAAAATTGGTAAGCAAACAGTACAGTCAAGAAAATATTGTCCTAGACGAAAATAATTATAAAGGTCACGAACTTAGGGTTATATCCGAATAGAGAACGATAAAAGAGTGAACATAACATTCACTCTTATTTTTTGTATTCAATTTTTACTCCACAATTGGGCTTTTTAGGTAAGCATCAACGAGGCGTTCTGTTGCTTGGACAGAGTCAATGTGTGTGCGTTCGTATGAGTGACTTGATTCGATACCAGCTCCAAAAAGGGCGTGTTTGACTTCAGCACCTGCACGAAGAGTAGCAGAAGCGTCACTACCATAATACGGATAAATGTCCAATTTGTAAGGAATCTTATTGTCATTTGCTAATTTGACAAGATGTTGGCGCAATTCATAGTGATAAGGTCCTGAACCGTCTTTGACACAGATTGACACACTGTATTCATCTGTTTGTTGGTCGTCTCCCATTGCTCCCATATCGACCGAAAGGTATTCAACAGTTTCAACCGGGATACTCGAATTCGCTCCATGACCAAGTTCTTCAAATGCTGAGAAGTAGAAGTGTGTCGTGTATGGCAAAGTAATGTTTTGCGCTTTATATTCTTTAAGCAATTCAATTAAGATAGCTGCTGACACTTTGTCATCTAAGTGACGTGATTTGATAAAACCTGATTCGGTAACGACAACACGTGGGTCAAATGAGATAAAGTCACCAACTTCGATACCAAGAGCGCGTGTTTCTTTCTCATTTGTTACTTTTTCATCAAGGCGAACTTCCATGTTAGTTTGGTTGCGCTCAGCCGTACCAGCATCTTTATAAACGTGTACAGATGTTTGGTGCATAAGGATTGTACCACTGATTTTCTTGCCATTTTTAGAAACGTGAACGGTACAATTTTCTCCCTCAATAGCGTTGTAAACAAAGCCACCGATAAGGTCCATTTTGAGCCGTCCATCAGGTTTGACAGCGCGAACCATAGCACCAAGTGTATCCAGATGAGCAGTCACTACACGGTGCTTGCTATCATTTTTACCTGTGATTGTGACCATAACTCCGCCTTTATTCGTGCGAACAGGCGCATAGCCAAAGCTTTCAAGTTCAGCAATCACATAATTCATAATGTGACTTGTGTAGCCAGTAGGTGAAGGGATATTTGCAAGTTTTGTAATATAATCAACTGTTGTTTTCATGAGTTCTCCAATTAAAATTTAGTAGTCATATTGATGATAAAATACGCGATATCATCTATGTTATTATACCATGTCTGCTAAATTTAGTTGAGAAAGGGTTGTATGTATTTAACTAGGATTGGCAAATCCTTGGTGTTGCTTCACAATAATCTCTGCTAGGCGCTCAATATCAGAGCTTGTTCCTCGTAATTCAAAATCACCCAACATCGGAAAACCAAAACGTTTGGCGTACTGTTTGGCTGTCAGGCAATACTGTTCGTTGAAATTCCGATTGCCAGAACCAATAATACCAAAACAATGTTTGTAGTTGTCATGAGCAGCAATAAAATCACCTAGCGGATTCGTCAAGATTTCAACATCACCTGAATCAATACCATTACCACCTTCAAGATAGGTTGGCAAAACAGCAACAAAAGGTGTCGTGATTGGAAATGTTTCATGATTGAGTTCCTTGATATTAATGGTTTGTGTATCTAGGGAATAATGGTTCAGTAAGTGTTCAGTTAATCGTTTTACAAAGCTTTGTGTGTTACCGCTTAAACTGATATAAACAATGCTTAATGGAGCTAATCTTTTTTCTTGTGACATAATAACCATCCTACTATATATTGTGCTTCTCATAGTAATATAACACAATATATGGTTATAGACAAGAATTTATCTCTGAAATTTATATGATTTAGAAAGCGTTCAAATTTTTAAAAGTTTGAACTTTTAAAAATAAAAGACTATACATTTTAAGATATATATGATATACTTTTAACAAAGATGTTGGGGAGCGTAAAACATCTTAAACAATTATTTTATATTCTATTCTAAAAGGGAGAATGATTATGTCAAAAGCATTGATTATCTGTGTAGCTGGAATGTCATCATCACTAATGGCCCAAAAAACAACAGACTTTTTCGAAAAACAAGGTAAAGACATCACTGTAGAAGCTATCAGCTCTAACGAAGGTGAACAAGTTATTACTGATGCAACCTACGATTTGTATCTAGTTAGCCCACAAGCTGGTATGTATTATAACCAATTTGCAGCTGCTGGTGAAAAATCAGGTCGTCCAGTTGTTAAAGTTCCACCACAAGCTTATGTTCCAATCCCAATGGGTGTTGAGAAAATGGCTAATCTTATCGTAGAAAACATTTAATGAGGTGTTGTTAGAGATGACTGAAGAAGAATTGCAACTTGCTGCTTTTGAAATTATCTTGCACAGCGGTAACGCCCGCACTTCTGTTCACGAAGCATTTGCTAAAATGAAAGAAGGCAAATATGACGAAGCAAAAGAAAAACTAGATGCTGCTGATGCAGAACTTTTGGGAGCACATCATGCTCAGACTGATTTGTTACAGAAATATGCAAGCGGTACCGAAGTTAAAATCGAGATTATTATGGTTCACGCACAAGATCATTTGATGACTACAATGACTTTGAAAGAAGTTGCGGTGGAAATGATCACATTGTACCAACGACTCGATGAAAAATAAGGAAAAAAACAGTCCATCGGACTGTTTTTTCACGAGCCTAGAAACTAACAAGCGAGTCAAGTCCATCGGACTGTTTTTTTCATTGTCTAACCCTTGTACACCCAACACAATTTATTTTATCGTTTGAAACACGAGAACAATTTAATCATCCAAAAAGAAGGTAGAAAGTCTTCTTTTTGGATATTTCTCTGTTCAGTCTTAGGCTATAACAACATCAAATAATTTATACTCGCTGTTCCTTGTCAATATTCTCAAAATCAAGCAAGCTTAGTAAAATTTGAAGTTTGTTTTTGAAAAAATAAATTTGGCTACGCTTATAAAAAATTTGTGTATAGCAAATCCCTCTCCTATGCAGAAGAGGGGTGGAATCTAGTAAATAGTTTTAAATGGATAAAAAGAATTTGTTAAGTTAATTTTCATTGGCTGGGTGAAAATCATGAAGTAGAAATTTATTAGGAGTATTTGAAATCAAATAATATTAGAATATTAAATGATTATTCTTCAAATCCATTATCAACAGTAACGTGTTTAAACCATTCGCCAGATTTTTTAATGGTCTTAATTTGTGTGTGAATATTGTTTGAAATAAATCCATAACGGTTGCGGTAAGCATTCATCCAAGACCAGCAATCGATTGGTGTCCAGAGGTGATAACCGAAACAGTTTGAACCTTCTTCGATTCCTCGGTGGAGACAAGCGAGGTGTTCTTTGATGAAGTCAATACGATAATCATCTTGAACTTGTCCGCTTTCGTCCATGAAGCGTTCTTCACGAGAAACACCCATACCATTTTCAGAAACAAACCAAGGGATGTTTTTGTAGTTGTCGCGAATGTTGATGGCAATATCGTAAATAGCTTCTGGGAAGATTTCCCAGCCTTTATCAATATTCATGCGACGACCAGGCATGTTGTACTCGTCATAGTAACGACTTGGCAACCAAGCACCGACAGAGTTAGGCGCGATGTCTGGAGCTTTCACACGATTTGGATGGTAGAAGTTAACACCCAAGAAATCAACAGTGTTGTTTTTGAAGATTTCAGCATCTTCAGGTTCTGTTTGCCAGATAACACCATCTTTTTCTAATACAGCTTCTAATTCTTCTGGGAAATGTCCGTTGATAGCTGGTTCAAGGAACATTTTGTTGTTCCAAAGTTCAGCAAAGTGTGCTGCCGCTTGGTCATCTTCAGAATCAGAGGCGGCGTAAGTTGGTGTTAAGTTCAAAATAGTACCAATGCGCCCCCCATCTTTGTCTAAGCCAAGTTCTCGGAATTTAGCGATAGCTTTTGCGGAAGCAATATTCAAGTTATACGCAACTTGAACTGCCTTCTTACCATCGACTAATTTTGGATAATGGAATTGGTAAAGATATTCACCGTCAACAACAACCATTGGTTCATTGTGTGTTGCCCAATCTTTAACGCGGTCACCGAATGCTTTGAAAGCTTGTTCAGCAAATCCAACGTAAAGATCAACAACATGGCGTGATTCCCAACCACCATATTTATGATAAAGTTCAACAGGTAAATCGAAATGGTGAAGGTTCATGATTGGACGAATACCATTTTCGATGAAGCAATCAATAACGTTATTATAGAAATCTACTGCATCCTGGTTGACAGTATTTGTTTCAAGGTCATCAATAAGACGTGTCCATTGAATAGAAGTACGAACACTATTGAGTCCTACTTTTTTCATCAATGCAATATCTTCTTTATAACTGTTATAGAAGTTAGAGGCTGTGTCAGGCCCTACTTGATCATAAAAAGTTTCAGGTTCAATTTCATACCAATAGTCAAACATATTAGCGTGTTTCTTATCGAAACGCCCTTCGCTTTGAGGACCAGATGTAGCAGCGCCCCACCAAAAGTTTTCTGGGAATGTGTAAGTTGCCATTAGATTCTCCTTAAAATATTTTCATTTACAAATATAATTATACACCTTTTAAACAAAAAGACAATATTTTTTATAAAAAAGACTAGACATTTAATAATAAATAATATATAGTTATAGTGTAAAAACAATTAATGGAAAGAGGAGTATTTATGAACAAGTTTCTAGATGCTATCAGTGACAAACTTTTGCCTTTGGCAAACAAGTTAGGTTCTAACCGTTACCTAGCTATTTTACGAGATGCCTTCATGTTGGCGTTTCCATTGACTATGTTTGGTTCAATTGTCGTGGTTATTTGTAACCTTCCTTTTTTAAGCGATGATTTGAAATCGCTTTTGTCTGAACTTTTTGGTAGTGCACAAAGTGCAACAATGTCTATTATGACAGTATTTGTTACTTGGGGGATTGGTTATTATCTATCAAAATCTTATGATGAAGATGGTATTTTCGGTGGCGCCATTTCATTTGTAAGCTTCCTCCTATTGACACCATTCTTTACAACTACTGACAGTGGTGAACAAGTTTCAAATATTTTGAGCCTTGATCGTCTTGGTGCCAAAGGGATGTTCCTTGGTATGATCGTATCTTTCATTGCAACAGAAATTTACTGCCGTATCAATAAAAAAGGTTGGCAAATTAAAATGCCAGACAGTGTTCCACCTGCAGTTGCTAAATCATTCGCAGCGCTTATCCCAGCTATTTTGACATTATCAATTTTTACAGCTCTTAATGCTATTGTAACAGTTGGTTTCAATACAAACCTTCATGATGTTATCTATAATGTCATCCAAATGCCTTTAGTGGGTCTAGGAAGTAGTATTTGGGCAACATTGATCGCAATCTTCTTTATCCAATTTCTATGGTTCTTTGGACTTCACGGACAAATCCTTGTTAACTCAGTAATGGATCCAATCTGGAATACATTGATGTACGACAACTTGGATGCTTATAAAGCTGGTGAACATATTCCACACATTATTTCTAAACCATTCATGGAAACATTTACTGTTGGTTTAGGTGGATCAGGTATGACTTTGGCAGTTGTTATCCTTATGGCATTTGTTATGAAGAAAAGACAATATCGTGATGTTGGCCGTTTGGCATTAGGTGCTGGTATCTTCAACGTTAACGAACCTGTTATCTTCGGTTTGCCAATTGTGTTGAATGCTACAATTCTTATTCCTTGGGTAATTTCACCAATCATCGTTACAGCGCTTAACTATTTCGTAATGGCAATTGGTCTTGTACCTGCTCCAACAGGTGTATCAGTGCCTTGGACTGTACCAGTATTCTTTAGTGGTATGATTGCTACAAACTCACTTGCAGGTGGACTTCTTCAAATCGTTGACTGTCTCATCGTCGGATTTATTTGGTATCCATTCTTACGTATGCTAGACAAACAACCTGATTCTGCGTTATAATAGAACTATAGTTTAAAAAAATTAGTCTATACAAGTATAGTAGGAGCGATCTATGTCAAAATATGAAGAGATTGCAAGTATTATTCGAACGAGGATTTCAGACGGTACTTATCCAATTGATTCAATGCTACCGATTCAATCGGACTTAGCAAAAGAATTTGGGGTAAGCCGTATGACAATCAAAAAAGCTATTGAGATGTTAACCATCGAAGGTTTGGTCCTTTCAAAACAAGGAAATGGAACAAAGGTTTTAAATTCTTCGTTTTGGGATAAGGAGGACTCAAAATTCCGTTTGAACAATTATAATGGGTTGAGCTATGATATGAAAGACGACCCTCGGAAATTGACAAGTAAAATCATTGAATTTACTGTCGAATTTCCAGATGCTAAAATAGCAGAGCGGCTCCAAGTTGATTCAGCAACACCTATTTACAAAATTATCCGACTTCGTTTATTAGACGGTAAACCCTATGCTTTGGAACACACTCATATGTCTTGCGATTTAACACCTGGTTTGGATGATGATATCTTATTAACATCTGTTTATGATTACCTTTGGCATCAACTCGGTCTCAAATTTGCAGGTTCCTACCGACATATCACGGCTGAAAAGCCAGATCATTATGACAAAGATTATTTAGCCTGCAAAGATGATGATCCCATTTTGCAAGTCGAACAAGTTGTTTACTTGGAAAATGGGAGACCGATTGAATACTCTCGTAGTAGAAATCGTTTCGATACTAGAGGTTATTCATTATTGGATGTTAAGAACATTTAACTAAGAAACCCAAAAATGCTTTGGGTTTCTTCTTGGTGAACAAGCATATTTTGCTTGAAGGAAAGGAAAATTTTATGGCAGAACCATTATTTCTAAAGTCACAAATGCATGATAAAATCTGGGGGGGAACTAAACTTCGTGATGAGTTTGGTTATGACATTCCAACAGAAACAACTGGTGAATACTGGGCAATTTCAGCTCATCCAAATGGTGTTTCAATCGTAGATAATGGTACTTATAAAGGTGAAGGTCTAGATAAACTTTATCGTGAACACAAAGAACTTTTTGGCAATCCAAAATCTGAAGTCTTTCCATTATTGACAAAAATTCTTGATGCCAATGATTGGCTTAGTGTACAAGTTCACCCAGATGATGCTTACGCTCTTGAACATGAAGGCGAACTTGGTAAAACTGAGTGCTGGTATGTTATTGCTGCGGATGAAGATTCTGAAATTATTTACGGACACAATGCCAAATCAAAAGAAGAGCTTCGTCAATTGATTGAAGCTGGGAAATGGGATGATTTGTTAACAAAAATCCCTGTAAAAGCTGGGGATTTCTTCTACGTACCAAGTGGTACAATGCACGCTATTGGTAAAGGCATCTTAATTTTAGAAACACAACAATCAAGTGATACAACTTACCGTGTTTATGATTTTGACCGCCGTGATGCACAAGGCAATCTTCGTGACTTACACATTGAGCAATCAATTGATGTTTTAACAATTGGTGAACCTGCTAACAGTACACCTGTAACGATTGATGTTGACAACTTGAGTTCAAGCCTTTTGGTTTCAAATGAATTCTTTGCTGTTTATAAATGGGTGGTATCTGGTGTCGTTAATCTTACACAAACAGCACCATACTTGTTGGTAAGTGTTCTTTCAGGTCAAGGTAGCTTGAATATTGATAACCGTGTTTATAACATCAAAAAAGGTGACCACTTTATCCTTCCGAATGATGTTAAATCATGGGAATTTGATGGCGAGCTAGAAATTATTGCTAGTCACGCAAACGAAAAATAATTATTGTTCATAAATATGATTGAAACAAAGGGTTCTGGAGTGATTCCAGAACTCTTTTGTTATATTCTCACCTAGAAATAAATTCCGGTTTTAACTAGAACCATGTTATTGAGCAGTAGAATGATTTGCCGACAATTTAAATTGTTTTCGTTTTTAAAATGATGATATTGATAAATTGTGTTGGGGGTAATTGTTAGACAGTCTCCACTGGATACTTTATTCATGAGCCTAAAAAGTAAAAAGCGAATCGGTAATTTCGAAGAAATTCGATTTCTCAGTAAGTCTTAATTTCTTGTTTCTGACCTAAAGTGGTCTATTCCCAGACCATTTTGTGATACTTACTTCGTAAGCTTTATTTCCCGATTATAAAGGCTTCCCCGAACCTTTATAACCAACCCATACATGGCTCGAAAGATTTGGGGAAGCTTTCGAGGTGGGAAATGGAGTCAAGTGCAGCTTGATGTCAAAAGAGGGTTGTAAAAGCTTATTAGAACCCACTCAACTACTGCATCTTGTAAATAATAACTATATAAACAAAGAAGCTGGGTACTTTTATCCTAGTCTCATTATTATTCAGTTTCTTGGTGTATAAGCGACCTGCTTTTTTGTAATGTGTTAAGCGTGTGAGTTGATTTGTTTCCTCTGGTGTTAGGCTAGCGTAAGACATGATGATGACGTGGTCACCACTGTCATCATTAGAGTTTGCTGCAACGTCAAGAGCTTTACCACTATGTTTTGTGGTAACTTTGGAAGTATTTCCTGACATGATTTCGTCAGCTTTTACCCCTTGAGCTGATGCGAGACCGGCAACGACAGTTAGGGGCGCTAAAAATCCAACTAATGCTTTTTTCATAATGTTTTTTCTCCTCCCAAGAAAAGCGTTAGGACATAATGTCATCTCTGAATGTTATGAAATAATGTTTTTCAGAAAAAAGCCTCCTCCTTTACAAACTACTAGTAGATGTGTACAAAAATAATACAAAACTTTTAGGATGTGTTTCTAAAATGATTATAATACAATGTCTTAAAAGTATATATAAAATCAAAATAAATTTGAATTTTTAAAAATTATATAAGCCTTTTGTTATGTCACATAATGTAAAGAAACCAAGTTGCCCCTCGGTCAACTTATTGCAATAAAATAAAGCACAAAATATTTTCAACAAAAGTATATACTTTTGTGACATAAAGTGTTATAATGTAAGCGTAAACAAAAAAGAAGTTAAAATTAGGAGGAAGAACCTATGAAAAAAGGTTTGCTTACAATTGGGATGACTGCATTAGCAGCCGTGACATTAGTTGGTTGTTCAAGCGGAAGCAGTGATAGCGATGTTGAAACAATTACATTCATCAACCATAAGACCGATTGGGAAACTAACGGTAAATGGGATGAGTACATTGCAAAATTTAACGAGAAATATCCTGATATTAAAGTTGAAGTACAAACCATTACTGATTATGCAGGTCAAATGAAAACTCGTATGAACAGTAAAGAGTACGGCGACGTTTTAATGATTCCTGGTGATATTAGCCCGAAAGATTATGAAAACTTCTTTGAACCACTTGGTGACACAGAAGAATTATCAGAAAAATACTTAGGGCTTAATGACCGTTCATATGAAGGTGTTCAATACGGTATTCCGAGCCAAATGAATGCAACTGGTTTGGTTGTTAATAAGAAAGTCTTTGAAGATGCAGGTATTACAGAATTCCCTAAGACAACAGAGGATTTCATTGCTGCACTTAAGAAAATAAAAGAAAATGATAGTAGCATTGTCCCACTTTATACAAACTATGCTGCTGGTTGGACCTTATCTAACTGGGACTTCACGCGTCCAGGTGTATCAGGTGACCCTGATTTCACTAATGAAATGACTTCAGATACATCACCCTTTGATGAAGGTGACACAATGTACACTATCTACAACACTCTTTACACAGTAGCTAAAGAAGGGTTGATTGAATCTGACCCTACAACAAGTGATTGGGAACAATCAAAAGTTGACTTGGCAAATGGTAAAGTAGCTGTTATGGTACTTGGAAGTTGGGCAGTTCCACAAATTCAAAAAATCAATGAAGATAATGCGGACAACATTATGTTTGAAGCATTCCCAGTAACAGCATCTGATGGCAAACAATATATGCCAATCGGTGGTGACTACAACTACGGTATTAATGTTAACAGTAAACACAAAAAAGCAGCCCGAAAATTCATCGACTGGATGGTTAATGAATCTGACTACGCAGTTGACAATGGTGGTATTCCAACTGTGAAAGGCGCAGAATATCCAAAAGCACTTCAAGATAGTCAAGATGCGGGCGTTGAATTGATTGAAGAAAATCCAGCTCCAGAAGGTAAAGAGTCACTCTTTAGCGACATTAATAATGAATCTGAATTAGGTATCGGTTCTACTGATACTGAAAAACAACGTATCATTGACGCTGCTGTTGGAAATTCAAAAGAATCATTTGATGACATTATGAAAGACTTTAACACACGATGGGCTAACGCCATCAAGGTGGTTTCAGATAACTAAAATTCAATTTAGTGAGATGGGAAAGTTTGGGAGTCGAAAAATGTCTGGCTTCCTTACTTATGCTCATTTAGTGTTAAATATGCGAAAGCATCTTTGTCATGGTGGAGGTTATTATGACAAAAAGTAAATTGAGTAAAGAATGGGAAAAACGGATTCTTGTTTTCTCTTTCACCATTATTCCAGTTCTTCTGTTGCTTGTCTTTTCATATTATCCATTGATAAAAATGATCCAATACAGTTTGACAGATTGGAATGGCTATAGTCAAAATTCAAATTTTGTTGGGCTTGATAATTATAAAACGGTTTTAACAAATCCGAATTACTTTTCAGTTTTTAAAACAAGTCTCTACTACTTTATTGCAACATTTTTCCAATTAGGAATTGCACTGTTATTTGCTACGATTCTTTCATTCAAAGTGAAGTTTGCTAATTTTTGGAAAGGGATTTTATTCTTCCCATATCTTCTAAATGGTGTTGCGATTGGTTTTATCTTCCTTTATTTCTATAAAGGCGGTGGAACGCTTGATACGGTTTTGAAAGCTATTGGTCTTGGAGACCAAATCAGACTTTGGTTGGGAGACCGTTCAATCAATAATATCTCGCTTGCGTTTACATCTGTTTGGCGTTACACAGGGTTTAATTTCTTGGTGTTCTTAGGAGCGATTCAGTCTATTAACCCTGAAGTCTATGAAGCAGCTGAGATTGACGGTGCTAATCGCTGGAATCAATTTAGATACATTATCATTCCAAGTATTCGAAACATTGTCTTTCTTAACATTATCTTGGGTGTGAGTGGTTCACTAAGCGTCTTTGATATTCCATATATCATGACAGGCGGTTCAAATGAAACATCAACTTTCGTTATTCAAACCATTGATACAGCCTTCAAGTACAATAAAGTCGGTTTGGCATCGGCTATGGCAATCATTCTCTTGTTTATCGTTATTGTTGTTTCTGTGATTCAAAAGGTTGTTACTAGTGAAAGGAAGAATGTCTGATGAAAACGAAAAAAATAACAGTTGGAAAAATTCTTCAATACCTTATCTTGCTAATTGGAGCAACCGTTGCGATTTTGCCGATTTTGGTTGTCTTTATCGGCTCATTCAAATCAAATACTGAATTTTTGAGTACGGGTGTTTTGGAATTACCAAAATCACTAGATTTCTCAAATTATAAGACGGCTTTTGTGAATGGGCAAATGTTGCTCGGTTTTAAAAATACGTTGCTTATCTTTGTGGTTAGTATGGTTGGGAAATTGACTCTTGCCTCAATGTTTGCTTATGCGGTTAGTCGATTTGATTTTAAACTGAAAAAGCTTATCTTGACGCTCTTTATGTTGGCAATGCTGATTCCGAGTATCACTAGCCAAGTTGCAACTTTCCAAATCATCAATTCACTTGGATTGTTTAACAAAATTTGGTCAGTTATTTTGCTCAATTTGGGAACTGATGTTATTTCCGTCTATGTCTTTTTACAATATCTGGATGAAATTCCAATTTCTCTTGATGAATCAGCTTATCTTGACGGTGCTAGTCATTTTGGTATTTTCTGGCGCATTATTCTCCCAAATTTGAAAGCTCCGATTGTTACCATGTTAATTATCAGTGGTGTCGGTGTTTACAATGACTTTTACAATCCTTTCCTTTATATGCCAGACCGTAATTTGAAAGTTATTTCAACAGCGCTCTTTGCCTTTAAGGGACCTTACGGAACTAATTGGCCTGTTATTTTGGCAGGGGTTGTCATCGTTATTTTGCCAATTTTAATTGTCTTTTTATCACTTCAAAAGTACATCTACAATGGTGTTGCTGGTTCAGTAAAATAGAAAGATTTAGAAATTGTCTAGAAAGGAACAGCTATGACCGAAAAATCATCGCGTTTGATAGATGCTGTTAACTTAGTTTATACCGTCATGAAGGGCTCAGTGCTCTTCTGGCTGGCTTTGCTAAGTAGAGGTTTTGTTTATGGCTGGGTCTTTGCCATAAAGATAGTGTCTCTTTATTTCACTTCTGAAAATCCTCAGACGTTGCGATTTAGAGATTTGTTAAAGCAAAAAGAAAGTATTCCTTATGCTAAAGTGATTTCGGCTATGATGACTTTCTTCTTTAGCTTGGGATTGACTGGTTGGTTACTTAGTCTGGTCAATATCAGCCAGTTATCGTTTGCCATGTTTTATATTGGTGGGCTTGCTTGGCTAGTCTGGTTAGTTATCGTGATTTATTACGTTAAAACACAGTCGTCAAGCGGAGAAAATCAGTTTTATCAAAGCCTTCTTGAAATGAAACAGGACTTTCAAAAGGTTATTTTAGCCTTTCTTCTTGCTTTTATCTTTGTGTGGTTAACATTAACCAAAACAATGTTGGGCTGGTTATTGTTCCCAGGAATTTATTTTTATCTTGTTGGACGTATTCAAAAAGTACAATTTAAAGGAGTCAAGTCATGATTCTCATTAATGAGGAAGAACTTTCTTTTCATTTGACCAATGGAAAAGTATCGTATGTGTTTAGAGTAATGGAGAGAACAGGGGTTTTAGAGCAATTATATTGCGGACCTGCCATTTCTGATTACGAATCGTTTACCTTTTTGATTGAGCGTGAAATTCGCCCAGGAAATAATCTTTATATGGGGTCGAGCTTAATGTCGCTTGAGCATATTAAGCAAGAGTATCCCGTATTTGGGACGACGGATTTTCGCTATCCTGCTTTAGAAATTCAATATCCGACGGGAGATTTGATTTCACATTTTCGCTATGTGGGCTATCGTATTGAAAAAGGAAAGACGGTAACGGGTGCTCTTCCAGGGACTTTTGGAAATGAAGAAGATGTTGAAACGTTGATTGTTTGTTTGAAAGATGACTATGCTGATTTAGAGCTTGAATTGCATTATGCGATTTATGCGAATTATCCTATCATTACGCGTCAGCAAAAAATCATTAACAAGGACACACAAACGGTCTCGATTAAACGTTTTGCTAGTTTTAGTTTAGACCTTCCAAATGAGAATTATGACTGGGTTCATTTAGATGGTGCTTGGGCACGTGAAAATCATTTGTCGCGTAGTTCCATTCAAAAAGGTATCCAAAATATTTCAAGCACGAGAGGGCACAGCAGTCATGTTCACAACCCTTTCCTTGCCATTTGTTCACCAGAAGCAACCGAAAATAATGGACAAGTATATGGCTTTAGTTTGATTTATAGTGGAAGCTTTTTAGCCCAAATTGAATTAGACAACTACAATACCCTACGCATACAAATGGGTATCAATCCCTTCCAGTTTGATTGGCAACTTTATCCAGGACAACTGTTCGAATCTCCTGAAGCTGTCTTGGTTGTGAACCAGTCGGGCTTTAATGGGATGAGTCAGGTTTTTCATGATTTTTATAAAGAACATTTAATACGAAGTTCATGGAAAAATAAAAAACGCCCTGTTTTACTAAATAGTTGGGAGGCGATGTATTTCGATTTTAATCAAGAAAAGATTTTAGAAGTGGCTGAGGAAGCCAGTAAATTAGGAATTGAACTTTTTGTCTTGGACGACGGTTGGTTTGGCAAGCGAAATAGTGACACGGGTTCACTTGGTAATTGGACGGAAAACAAAGAAAAATTACCAGACGGACTTGCTTATTTAGCTAAGGCTATCAAAGAAAAAGGAATGTTATTTGGGCTTTGGTTTGAGCCAGAAATGGTCTCTGATGATACTGATTTGTTTAAAGAACATCCAGGTTGGGTCATTGGCAATCCAGAAAAAAACATTTCGCATGGTCGTAATCAATTTGTGCTTGATTTTGGCAATCCAGAAGTGGTCGAAGCAATTTACAATCAAATGGCACGTTTGTTATCAACGGTGCCGATTGATTACATTAAGTTAGACATGAACCGCTACATTTCAGAAAGTTTTTCAAGTCATTTGCCAAGTAAACAGCAAGGTGAGGTTAACCACCGTTACATCTTGGGTGTTTACAGCTTATACGAAAAACTAAATCAGGCATTTCCTGATGTTCTTATTGAATCTTGTGCGGGTGGCGGGGCACGTTTTGACCCTGGAATGCTTTATTATTCGCCACAAATCTGGACAAGCGATGATACGGACGCGGTGGAACGTTTGACTATTCAATGGGGGACTTCTATGGTCTATCCGTTATCAACCATGAGTGCCCATGTTTCAGCGGTGCCTAATCATCAAGTCGCACGTGTGACATCACTTGATATGCGAAAAGACGTTGCCATGTTTGGTGTCTTTGGCTACGAATTAAATCCATTAGCTTTGACAGAAGAGGAAAAAGAAGCTGTAAAAGCGCAGATTAAAGAATACCATACCTATCAAGAATTGATTCAAAATGGTATTTTCTATCGCTTGGATTTGATGGACAAAAACCATGTCGGCTGGCTGGTTGTCAATAAAGAAAGAACAGAAGCTTTGGTTGGCTATTATACGATTTTGGCGCAACCAAATCCAATTTACGAACGTTTAAAATTAGTTGGTCTCGACCCTGATAAAGCCTATCATATTCTCGGAAAAGATAAAGACGAGGTAAGGTATGGACGTGACCTAACTTCTATCGGTATTGTTTTAGGAAAAAATTATATCAGTAGAGAAAATGAGTATTGGTCGCGCGAAATGCCGGGTGATTTTAACGGAAAAATTTATTATTTGCAACAAATTGATAAATAACATTTGGAACTTCTTGCGTTCTAGTTTACAATAAAAGTAAGGAAAAGAGTAATCAAAATGAGCAGAGGAGAAAAAATGGAAAAATATAATCGTATTGCAAATGATGTTCGCAAGAAAATCTTAGAAGGTGTTTATCAGCCAAATGAGCAATTACCTTTTGAAAAAGACCTTTGTCAATTTTACGATGTTAGTAAAATGACGGTTAAAAAGGCTTTGGATATGCTAGTTGCAGAGGGATTAATTTACAAGCGTCGTGGTGCTGGAACTTTTGTGATGGACCTATCTGTTGAAAAAATGGAAAAAATGTTGATGGACATTCAAATGATGGGGACAACCGCATTCTATCCAGACAAAAACATTACAAGTAAGGTGATTGACTTTTCTGTGGTAAAAGCAACGCCTGAAATTGCAGACAAATTAAAAATTAAAGAAACAAGTTTTGTGTACAAAATTCATCGTGTGCGTATTGTTGATGATAAACCAACGGTTATTGAAGAAACATATATGCCGATTGATTTAATTAACGGTCTGAAATTAGAGCATGTTGAAAGCTCAATTTATGATTATATCGAAAGTGGTTTAGGGCTAAAAATCCAATCTGGTCACCGTACGATTACAGTACGTCGTGCAACGGATATGGAAGCTGAATACCTAGACTTGGAAAAAGGGGACCCAGTTGCGATTGCCGTTCAAACAGGTTACCTAAGCACAGGTGCCGTTTTTGAGTATTCAATCAGTACCCATCGTTATGATGAATTTTCAGTGGAGATTGTTTTAACACATAATTAATGGCAATCTCTGTCACTTAGAATGGAGAAAAAAATGAATTTAGTTGTGTTTGATATTGGTGGAACATCTGTAAAATACGGTCTTTACCAAGATGGTAGTATCGAAAAGAAAAGTTCTTTTGCTACGCCAAAAACTTGGGATGAAATGAAAGAAAATCTGTATCAAGTCTTTAAAGAATTATCAGATGCTGATACAAAAGGTGTTGCCATATCAAGCCCGGGTGCCGTAGATACAGAAGAAGGTGTTATCAAAGGGCTTAGTGCGATTCCATATATTCATCGCTTCAAAATTGTTGATGAATTAGAAGCTTTGTTTGGACTTCCTGTTGCTATTGAAAATGATGCCAACTGTGCAGGTCTAGCTGAAAGCAAATTTGGTATTGGTCAAGACAGCAAAAATGCCCTTTACTTTATCATTGGTTCTGGTATTGGCGGTGCAGTTTGTCAAAATGGTCAATTGTACAAAGGTAGCAGCCTTTTCGGTGGTGAATTTGGCTATATGATTATCGAAAATGGTAAGACATTAAGTACGCTTGCTAGTCCAGTTCAAGTAGCTGACCGTTATGCTAAAGCTCATGGTTTAACTGATTTTTCTGGGAAAGACTTGTTTGATTTAGCAGATAGTGGAGATGAAGAAGCTAAGGCTGCTTTGGCAGGCTTGTATGATGCTTTGGCTACTGGTATTTTCAATTGCCTTGTCAGCTTCAACCCAGATTTGGTCGGTATCGGTGGCGGTATCTCAGTTCGACCAGATTTGGTATCTGAACTTGATAAACGTATTCAAAAATTAATTCATGACACTGAAGCCAGTGAATTAACTTACGAACTTAAAAGTTGTCAATTTAAAAATGACGCCAACTTATTAGGAGCCGCTTCAAATTTTTTAAACACTAAGTGAGGTAGCCTATGGAAATTAAGAAACATGACCGTATCGTTTTTTTCGGAGATAGCATTACGGAGTGGGGACGTGATAAAAGTAATCCAGATAGTCTAGGACATGGCTATGTGAGCATTGTAGCGGCAGATTTACTGGATCGTTCTCCAGAGTTAGGATTGCATTTTTACAATCGAGGTGTTGGTGGTGATAAGGTTCAAGATTTGTTAAATCGTGTGGACGATTGCTTATCTTGCCAACCCGATGCTGTCATTTTAATGGTTGGTATCAATGATGTTTGGCACTTGGTTGGTAAAGATGGCTTTGCTAGTCAAGAAGAACAACAACGTTTTGAAAATGTCTATCGTCAGCTTCTGCAAGCATTGAAACAAGCAGGAATTGAGCGCATTTTGTTAATGGAACCATTTGTGTTGGACTATCCAGAAGACCGTATGGAATGGCGTCGAGATTTGGACCCTAAGATTCAAATTGTCCGTCATCTTGCGCGTGAGTTTAAATTGGAATTGGTTCCTTTGGATGGCTTGATGAATGAGCAGGCATTGCTTTATGGCAGACGTGAATTGACAGGTGATGACGGTGTTCACCCAACATTGGTTGGCGCTAATATCATTGCTCAAGAAATCCTAAAACGCCTAACGTTTATTTATTGAAAGTAGAGGTAGGCAATGAAAACAGAAGATGCTTTGAGAGAGTGGGGCGATTACCAAGGGCGTCAAGATAAGCCTGATGATTTTGACGATTTTTGGGATAAAGCCAAAAAAGAGGTGGATTCGCTGGGGCTTCATTATGAATTGACACCGACTGATTTTACATCAAAAGTGGCAGAGTGTTATGACTTGTATTTTACAGGTGTTCATGAGTCAAAAATCTATGCTCAACTGCTTTTGCCAAAGAAATCAAGTGCGAAACACCCTGTTATTTTTCAATTTCATGGTTATCATAGTGATGTCGGTGATTGGTCGGATAAATTAGCTTTTGTGTCTGAAGGCTATGTTGTGGTTGCCTTGTCTGTTCGAGGGCAAGGTGGCGAGTCAGAAGACCGTTTGCAAACAAGTGGTGGCACCTTGAAAGGACACCTTATCCGTGGCATTGAGGACGGTCCAGAGAAGCTTTTTTATCGTGCGGTTTTTCAGGACGTTTACCAACTGACAAATGTGGTGAGTCGTCTGCCATTTGTGGATAGTTCTAAAATGGCTTCTTACGGCGTATCACAAGGCGGAGCTTTAGCGCTTGTCTGTGCGGCGCTGTGTCCAAAGGTTAAACGGACATTTGTGCAGTATCCTTTTTTAAGCGATTATCGTACCGCATATGGTTTAGAGGTCACACAATCAGCTTATGAGGAGTTGGCATACTATTTCCGCTATCGTGACCCACTTCATGAACGAGAAGAAGCTGTATTTGCTGCTTTAGATTATGTTGATATTCAATATTTGGTGGACCGTATCCAAGCAGAAGTGATATGGGCGATGGGCTTAGAAGACCGAGTTTGTCACCCAAAAACACAATTTGCTGTTTATAACCACATTCAAGCACCGAAAAAACTTTATTTTTACCCAGAATACGGTCACGAATACTTGCCAAAATTTAACGACAAGGTTCACCAGATTTTAGGTGGAAAGTAAGTTGAAAAAGAGTGAAAGAAAGCTGAGACAAAAGTGCTCAGCTTTCTTTATGTCATTATATTGCTATACGCGGTGGTTTAGGCTGTCGGTCAGTCAGCAAGAAATGAGGAATAAGCGCCAATTCGCCAGATTTTATTTGTTCTAAGTTTGGCTATTTCTTATTTGGATAATATTTAGCACATTTCTCCTTCCAAAACGTGGCTTTTTGGCTTATGAATTGGTATTTTAGGCAGTTTAGTGTTAAAATAAATACAATATCAATCTGAAGAGGTCTTTATGGCAAAAACTGTGAATTTAACGGGCGAAGAGGTGGTTGCACTCACAGCCCAATACATGAGCGAATCTGATGTGGCAATTGTTCAAAAGGCATTGGATTACGCAACAAAAGCACATATTTCTCAAGTTAGGCAATCAGGTGAGCCTTACATTATTCACCCTATCCAAGTTGCAGGTATTTTAGCAGATTTGCATCTTGATGTGGTGACGGTAGCTTGCGGTTTTTTGCATGATGTTGTTGAAGATACTGAAGTTACTTTAGATGACATTGAAGCGGAATTTGGCAAAGATGTTCGTGATATTGTCGATGGTGTTACAAAACTTGGTAAAGTTGAGTACAAATCACATGAAGAACAATTGGCAGAAAATCACCGTAAAATGTTGATGGCGATGTCTAAGGACATTCGTGTTATTTTGGTTAAATTGGCAGACCGTCTCCACAATATGCGCACTTTAAAACATCTGCGTAAAGATAAGCAAGAGCGTATTTCACGAGAAACAATGGAAATCTATGCACCCCTAGCTCATCGTTTGGGGATTAGCCGTATCAAGTGGGAATTGGAAGATTTGTCCTTCCGTTATCTTGATGAAATTGAGTTCTACAAGATTTCTCACATGATGAAAGAAAAGCGTCGTGAACGTGAAGCTTTGGTTGATGAAATTGTTAAGAAAATCAAGGATTACACGCAAGAACAAGGGCTTTATGGTGAAGTTTACGGACGACCAAAACACATTTACTCGATTTATCGCAAAATGCGTGACAAGAAAAAACGTTTTGACCAAATTTACGATTTGATTGCCATTCGTTGTATTATGGAAACGCCGAGCGATGTTTATGCCATGGTCGGCTATATTCATGAATTGTGGCGTCCAATGCCTGGTCGTTTTAAGGATTACATTGCTGCGCCTAAAGCTAATGGTTACCAATCTATTCATACGACAGTTTATGGTCCAAAAGGTCCGATTGAGATTCAAATTCGTACCAAAGAAATGCACCAAGTTGCCGAATACGGGGTTGCTGCTCACTGGGCTTACAAGCAAGGTATCAAAGGGAAAGTTGACAACCAAGAACAAGCCGTCGGCATGAACTGGATTAAGGAATTGGTGGAATTGCAAGACGCTTCAAACGGTGATGCGGTTGATTTCGTTGATTCGGTTAAGCAGGATATTTTCTCAGAACGTATCTATGTCTTTACACCAACAGGTGCCGTGCAAGAATTGCCAAAAGATTCAGGTCCGATTGACTTTGCCTATGCTATCCATACGCAGGTTGGGGAAAAAGCAGTTGGTGCTAAGGTTAACGGACGTATGGTGCCACTGACCGCTAAATTGAAAACAGGTGATGTGGTTGAGATTGTCACTAATCCTAATTCATTTGGTCCAAGTCGTGATTGGATTAAAATTGTCAAAACCAATAAAGCTCGCAATCGCATTCGCCAATTTTTCAAAAATCAAGATAAAGAAACCTCAATTAATAAAGGTCGCGAGCTTTTAGTGGATTATTTCCAAGAGCAAGGCTATGTGGCTAACAAATACCTTGATAAAAAGCATATTGAAGAAATTTTGCCACGCTTTAGCGTTCGTAGCGAAGAAGCCTTGTACGCTGCTGTCGGTTTTGGTGAAATTAGCGCTGCTTCTGTCTTTAATCGATTGACAGAAAAAGAACGCCGTGAAGAAGAACGTGCGAAGGCGAAAGCTGAAGCCGAAGAACTGATGAACGGTGGCGAAGTTAAAACCGAAAACAAAGATGTTCTGAAAGTTCGTAGCGAAAATGGCGTTATTATCCAAGGAGCTTCAGGTCTCTTGATGCGTATTGCCAAATGTTGTAACCCAGTCCCAGGAGACCCAATCGAAGGTTATATCACTAAGGGGCGTGGGGTGGCTATTCACCGTGCAGATTGTCATAATATCAAGAGCCAAGAGGGTTACGAACAACGTCTTATTGAAGTTGAATGGGATGATACTAGTGCCAGCAATGATTACTTGGCTGAAATTGACATTTACGGACTTAATCGTTCAGGTTTGCTCAATGATGTGCTTCAAGTGTTATCAAATGCCACTAAGAATATTTCAACTGTCAATGCCCAACCAAGTAAAGATATGAAATTTGCTAATATTCACGTCAGCTTTGCCATTCCAAACTTAACAGCATTGACAACTGTCGTTGATAAAATCAAAATTATTCCAGATGTTTACTCTGTCAAACGAACAAATGGGTAATGAGTGCGTTTTTCAAGCGAGTTGACTTTGTCAGCCCGCTTTTTTAGAAAGGATTGTATATGAAAGTTGTTATTCAGCGTGTCAAGAAAGCCCAAGTCGTGATTGATGAGGAGCTTGTCGGTGATATTAAACAAGGCTTGTTGCTTTTGGTTGGGGTCGGTCCAGATGATGAGCAAGAGGACCTTGATTATGCGGTGCGAAAAATCACGAATATGCGGATTTTTTCAGATGATATGGGAAAAATGAATTTATCTGTTCAAGATGTCAAGGGAAGCATTTTATCGGTGTCACAGTTTACCTTGTTTGCGGATACGAAAAAGGGTAACCGACCAGCCTTTACTGGTGCTGCCAAACCTGACAAAGCCGAGCAATTATACAATGCCTTCAATGAAGCACTAGCGCAATACGTTCCTGTTGAAACAGGCGTTTTCGGAGCTGATATGTATGTTAGTCTTGTCAATGATGGTCCTGTTACCATTATCTTGGATACTAAGGCACGCTAATCCCTTGATTGAAGTAGAGACTTATTGCATTGAATTAATATAAAACTGGTATTAATTTCGCAACAGTTATTAAAAATGGAGGTAAATCATGTCACTAGATGAATTGTTTCCTGAAGCGACATCAAAAGGAAATATCCAAAATCCAGAAGAATGGCTTATTTTAGAAGAAAATGGAACGTCTTATTATCTTCCTCTAGCCAGTCTTAGTGAGCGTGAAAAAGCATTGCTGACGCTTAAAAAGATGACGATTTCAGCTAGTCGTGTTTCTGAAAATCCTTGGTATCAGTATTTGGTGCAAAAAAAGGGCAGTTTACCCCAAGAGTACAAACGCCTTCAGATGATTTACATTGACCATCAATATCGATTACCAGAAGAATTGGTTGATTTTTTAGCAACTCTTTTACCAAATATGATTACAGAAGTCAGTCTTTCAGATAATCGGACCATTCTTTTGCTGGATCAATCAGAGCTGATTGAGGTAGAAGAATTGGTAAAAGATGTTTTACCAACTTTGGAAAATGATTTTGGGATTAAATTGACTGTTTTCTTTGGCAATGGCTGGAGTAAATTGCAAGCAAATGATTTGCAGGCTTATTTCGATGAAGAAACCAAGCTTTTTTCTGATGTGAGTCACTATCGTGGTAACGAACGGGTGGCGACGTTTTCTGAAATGTTGTTGTTAGACTTTGCACGTCATCTTGATATTCCAACGATAAAACACAAAATATTGCAATCTATTGATGATAGCAAGGATATTCGAGCTATCATTGTTGCCATGTGGCAGGAGCAGGGAAATCTTGCCAAAACGGCACAAAGTCTTTATATTCATCGAAATTCACTTCAATATAAATTAGAAAAATTTCGATTGTTGTCTGGTTTGAATTTGAAAAATCTTGATAGCCTTGCTTTTTGCTATCTCCTAATCATGATGCCATAATTTTTGGGCACTTTGCACAAAAAATCTTGTCATTTCTGTCTATAGTATGTAAGCGTTATCTTTGTTATAATAAAGCCACATAGATTAAAGGAGTTACAAAATGGTAGAATTAAACCTTAACCACATTTACAAAAAATATCCAAATGCAAGTCATTATGCTGTTGAAGATTTCGATCTTGACATCAAAGATAAAGAATTTATCGTTTTCGTAGGACCTTCAGGTTGTGGTAAATCAACAACACTTCGTATGGTTGCTGGTCTTGAGGACATCACAGAAGGTGAACTTAAAATTGATGGTGAAGTTGTTAATGACAAAGCACCAAAAGACCGTGACATTGCCATGGTTTTCCAAAACTATGCCCTTTACCCACACATGACTGTTTACGATAACATGGCATTTGGGCTAAAACTTAGAAAATATAAAAAAGATGACATTGACAAACGTGTTCGTGAAGCTGCTGAAATTCTTGGCTTGACAGAGTTTCTTCAACGTAAACCTGCTGACCTTTCAGGTGGTCAACGACAACGTGTTGCCATGGGGCGTGCCATTGTCCGTGATGCCAAAGTGTTCTTGATGGACGAACCTTTGTCAAACTTGGATGCTAAATTGCGTGTGTCAATGCGTGCTGAAATTGCCAAAATCCACCGTCGTATTGGTTCAACAACAATCTACGTTACTCACGACCAAACAGAAGCCATGACACTTGCTGACCGTATTGTTATCATGAGTTCTACAAAAAATCCTGACGGTTCAGGAACAATTGGTCGTGTCGAACAAATTGGTACACCACAAGAACTTTATAACCGTCCTGCTAATAAATTTGTTGCAGGATTTATCGGTAGCCCCGCCATGAACTTCTTTGAAGCAATGGTTGAAGGCGATGCTTTGGTCAATGATGCTGGCTTCAAGATAACTTTGCCAGAAGGTCAAAAGAAATTGCTTGAAACAAAAGGGTATAATGGTAAAAGAGTTATCTTTGGTATTCGCCCGGAAGATATTTCAAACAATCCATTGGTCCGCGATACTTATCCTAGTGCAACAATCAAAGCAGAAGTAACTGTGTCAGAATTGCTTGGGGCTGAAACAATGCTTTATGTCAAATCTGGTGATGTTGAACTCGTGTCACGTACAGATGCGCGTGATACTTATGAACCAGGTGAACAAGTTGAATTGACTTTAAATGTGGCTAAAGGTCACTTCTTCGACCCTGAAACAGAAGCAGCTATTCGCTAATTTTTCCAAAACAAAACTATTCTAGAATACAATATAAAAATCCCTACACCAGCAAGTGTAGGGATTTTTTGTTGATTGATAAATTCATAAAAAAGCTGTTTATCAGGGGATAAGCAGTTTCTTTGTGACTAAAATCAGTCTGTGGCAACGATAATATCGGTTAGTGGACCGAATTTTTCTTTGGTGTCGCTGGTAATAGCAGAATCGGTTACCAGATGATTGATATCGCTAATGCGATAGAAATCGTAAAAGTCGTATTTGTCGAATTTTTCATGGTCAACGAGCAAGAATGTTTCAATGGCGTTATCAAGTGCGATACGTTGAATTTCTCCTTCACTCTCACTATATGTGGCAATAGAATCACCAAATACACCATTGGCACTCACAAAAGCCTTTGAGAATTTTAGGTTTTGGAGGTAGTTGGCAGTCAAAGATCCGACAAAAGCGCCTGTAATATCACGATATTCTCCACCAGTTAAGATTAAATCGGTGTTTTTATTTTCATTTAAAATGTTAAAAACAGGCAAACTGTTTGTAATAACTCGAATATTTTTGGCGACGAGTTCACTTGCAAAATGTTCGAGTGTCGTTCCTGGTCCAATAAAAATCGTTTCTCCTTCTTGAACAAGCTGACTAGCGAATTTAGCGATAGCACGTTTTTCTTCAATTTGAAGTTCTTGTTTTTCAGTGTTTGATTTTTCGTGTTTACTTCTGATTTTTGGGCTATCAATGCTCTGTGCACCACCGTGGATGCGGATAAGTAAGCCGTCTTTATCAAGCTCATCCAAGTCTCGTCTGACAGTCATATCTGAAACGCCAAGCTCTTTAATGACATCATTAACGGTAATGATGCCTTTGACATTGACTTTTTCAAGAATCCACTGGAGGCGTTCTTTTTTTAGCATAATAATCTCCTTTCCATTTGCATAATAAATGATATCTTACTTCTATATTATCATAAAAAATAGACGAACTCAACAAATAAGAAAAAAAAGAAACACTACGAAATAAAACTGTAATAAAGCTGATAACTCTGATGTTATCATTAGTTTTGTGGATATAATTACATTATTGGTAAACATAAAACAACAAACAAAACAAAAAATATTAAACAAATGTGTTGACAAATGTTTGTTTTGGTTTTATTATATAAATATAAAAAAACGTTTTTAAAAATTATCTAGATAAAAGAAGAATTTTGAGGTGTTAAAATGACAGTTATTCTTGGTTCAGATGCCGCAGGTGAAACTTTGAAAAATATTATCAAAGAATACTTGCTTGCAAATGATTATGATGTTAATGATGTGACAGATGTGACTAAAGATTTTGTTGATAATACGCTTGCTGTTGCAGCGGGTGTCAATGCGGCTGAAGGCAATCTTGGCATTATGATTGATGCTTATGGTGCTGGTAGCTTTATGACAGCAACTAAAATCAAAGGGATGGTCGCAGCGGAAGTTTCAGATGAACGCTCTGCTTACATGACACGTGCTCACAACAATGCTCGTATGATTACTATGGGGGCAGAAATTGTCGGTGTTGAATTAGCTAAAAATATTGCCAAAGGGTTCTTGGAAGGTCACTATGACGGTGGTCGTCACCAAATCCGTGTTGATATGTTGAATAAAATGTGTTAGGAGCGAGGAAGATAAAATGAAAATTGCAATTGGATGTGACCATATCGTAACAACAGAAAAAATGGCAGTGTCAGATTTCTTGAAATCAAAAGGTTATGAGGTTATTGATTGTGGAACATATGACCACACACGCACACATTATCCTATCTTTGGTAAAAAAGTCGGTGAAGCGGTGACAAGCGGTCAAGCAGACCTAGGTGTTTGTATTTGTGGAACAGGTGTTGGAATCAACAACTCTGTCAACAAAGTTCCAGGTATTCGCTCAGCTTTGGTTCGCGACATGACAACAGCGATTTACGCCAAAGAAGAATTAAATGCTAATGTCATCGGTTTTGGTGGTAAAATCACAGGTGAATTACTCATGTGCGACATTATTGAAGCATTTATCAAAGCTGAATACAAACCAACAGCAGAAAATAAAGCTTTGATTGAAAAAATTGCACAAGTCGAAACGGTCAATGAGGACCAAACATCACCAGATTTCTTTGATGAATTTCTTGAAAAATGGAATCGTGGCGAATATCAGGATTAGGAGAAAATCAGATGATTCTTACTGTAACATTGAATCCGTCAATTGATATTTCTTATCCGCTTGATGAGCTAACTTTGGATACGGTCAATCGTGTTTCCGAGGTTAAAAAAACAGCAGGTGGTAAGGGTTTGAACGTCACACGTGTATTGTCAGAAATTGGCGATAATGTGACTGCGACAGGTTTTATCGGTGGAAAGCTAGGTGACTTTTTAACAAGTAGGCTTGACCAAAATGGTATCCAACATCGTTTCTTTCCGATTCATGGGGAAACCCGCAATTGCATTGCGATTTTGCATGAAGGCTTGCAGACAGAAGTTTTGGAAGCAGGTCCGATGATTGACCAAGATGAGGCAGATGGTTTTCTTAATCATTTTCGTTACCTTTGCCCGTCTTATGATGTCATCACAATTTCGGGTAGCCTTCCAGCGGGGCTTGAAAGCGATTATTATCAAAAAGTCATTGGACTTGCTAATTCCCAAGGCAAAAAAGTAGTGCTAGATTGTTCTGGTAAGGCTTTGGAAGCTGTTTTAACAGGTAATGATAAACCGTTTGTTATCAAGCCAAACACAGAAGAATTATCACAACTTGTTGGAAGAGAAGTGAGCGATGATGTGGATGAGTTAAAACAAATCTTGCAAGATGATTTGTTTGCAGGGATTGATTGGGTGGTTGTTTCACTAGGCAGCAAAGGAGCTTTTGCGAAACATGGTGACCACTATTACCGTGTTATCATTCCAAAAATCAATGTGGTCAATCCTGTTGGTTCTGGTGATTCAACGGTGGCTGGTATTGCGTCAGCGATTGTTCATAATCTTTCCGACAAAGATTTCTTACGTCATGCGAATGCCCTCGGCATGCTAAATGCTCAAGAAAAAATGACAGGTCATGTCAATATGACAAATTACGAAAACTTATTTAATCAGATTCAGGTAGAAGAGGTATAAGAAAACATGGTATTAACACAAGAAAAACGTAACTTGCTTGAAAAGCTTAGTCGTGATGGCGTGA
>OBVF01000035.1_pt1 | contig 123670 bp, 110 predicted proteins | sample 1476041 | NCBI WGS metagenome assembly OBVF01 (sample SAMEA2579983, study PRJEB22360) | human gut metagenome
ATTTAATCAATTCACGGTAACGTTGAATATCTTTGCTACGTAAGTAGTTTAATAAATGTCTACGACGACCTACCATTTTCAATAGTCCACGACGTGAATGATGGTCTTTTTTATGAGTACTTAAATGTTCGTTTAATGCTGAAATTTCAGCAGTTAAAACAGCAATTTGTACTTCTGGTGAACCAGTATCTGTTTCGTGTACACGGTATTCTTTAATAATTTCATTCTTACGTTCTTGAGTGATTGCCATAATCAATTCCTCCTATAATTTGTATACACCTCAATCTGAGCTAGGCGTCGGAGTCTCAACCTGCCAAGATAAAGGATTATATTGGTTGATGTCTTTATTTACAAAACTCAACTTTATATATTATATGATACTTCATCGCCAAAATCAACTGCCAGTAAATATTGGGCTTTAGCTTTATCTTCATTCATCTGTTCAACTAGCGGATCAATGCCATCAAATTTAACTTCAGGTCGTAAATAATGATGCCAATAAACAATGACCCTTTCACCATAGATATTTTCATCAAAATCAAAAATATTAACTTCTATTACAATTTCCGCTTTAGAAGGATCATGGAATGTTGGCTTTACACCAACATTTGCTACACCACGATACAATCTCTTTTCTGCACCAATAGCCATACTAACAGCATATACACCTTTTTTCGGTAGCACATAATCATCACTAGGTTGAACATTCGCGGTTGGAAAACCAATCGTACGCCCTCTTTTTTCACCTTGTACAACGGTACCTTTTAAACGGTATAAATAACCTAATTCATTGTTAGCTTTTTGCAAATGACCTTCTTGCAAAGCCTGACGAATAGCAGTAGTAGAAATTTTTTCGGCTTCAATTTCTTGCTTTCCAACAATGGTCGTATTAAAGTCGTCCATTTCTTTTAATACTGTCATATTTCCTTTGCCAAATTTACCATAAGTAAAATCAAAACCAGCAACCACTTCTTTAACATGGTTATTTATAATATAATTTTGAACAAAATCTTCTGCAGTCACATCAGCAAAACGCGAAGAAAAATTAATGACAATGCAATAATCGATATTTTGTTGTTCAATCATCTCTAATTTATCAGTCAAAGGTGTTAAATATGTAGTTCTTTTTCTTTTTGGGTTTAGAACGACAGAAGGATGTGGATCAAATGTCATAACTGCTTTTTTCAAGTTATGCGCTTCAGCACGTTCGTTGAGTGTTTCAAAAACCTTTAAATGACCTTTATGCATACCATCAAAAAAACCAAAAGCCATCGCAACATCTTCGTTAATCAGTTGTTCCGGCTGTATAGGATGCGTTACTTCTATCACTTTCATTAATATTTCTCCTTTAATTAAAAACTTTCTTTGGTTTAATTTCCTTTGGCTTATCTGGATGTGAAATATAGATAGCTAAAACTTGTTGTGTCCTACCATCAATAAATACAATTTGTTGTTGAATAACTGTAGAAAACATAGCCTTCTGAAACTTTTGTCCATTAAGTATACGATGCTTGATGTCCTCATTATATATTTCAATAGAAGGTAGACCTTTTAATCCATATTCTATAGGAAACAACTTTTCTTGTAACTGTTCTTGCTCATGCAATACTTTGATTTGCTCAATAGTTAAACTATCACTTATATTAAATCCGCCAGATGATGTTCGAGTAAGGCGTGACATATGTGCTGGAAAGCCTAATGCTTTGCCAATATCTGTAGCAAGCGTACGTATATATGTCCCTTTACCACAAGTAATATCTATATCAAATAAGCACATGCCTTGTTTAAAGTGAATTTCTGAAACACGTTGTATGCTTTTTATCTCAACTTTTCTTTCTGGACGCTCTACAGTTTCACCATTTCTAGCATATTCATAAAGCTTTTTTCCTTTAACTTTAACTGATGAATACATAGGTGGAATTTGAGTAATCCATCCTTGAAATTGAGACAAGGTCGAGTCAATTGCTTCTGATGTAATTTCTCCTACATTTATTGTTTTCTGTTCTAATATATCTCCAGTTTGATCTTCAGTAGTGGTACTTATCCCTATAGCCACAGTAGCATGATAGGTTTTTCCCATATCCATGATATAATCACTTACTCGAGTGGCGATGCCAATACAAACTGGCAATACACCATCAACTTCAGGATCAAGTGTGCCCGTGTGACCTATTTTTCTAGTTTGTAATATCTTTCTCAATTTAAAGACGACATCATGACTTGTAAGTCCTCTTTCCTTGCGTACAGGCAAAATACCGTTATACATATTTTCACACCTTTTAAATAATAAATGCTATTCTTTCACATTATAACACTGATGATTAGCGCTTCGAACATTATTTTTACAAGAAAAAAGACAAGCTGCTTTAAAATACTCACTGTCTTTACTAAAAATCATAGAAGATTGAGTATTTAAAATCGAATTGCTTGCCTTAATCTTGCTTTTAAATGTTAACGTTAATTTTAATCTTTTTTATGCAAATCTCGAATCATTTTTTCAATTTTATTACCATAATCTATGGATTTGTCATACTCAAATGATAATTCTGGTATTATGCGCAATCTCATACGAGTTGCTAATTCTGATTTAATAAAACCTTTTGCTTTATCTAATGCTTTAAATGTATCATCAATTTCTTTATCACTGCCAAGTACTGTTAAAAATACTTTAGCTTGTGATAAGTCGTTCGTTAAGTCTACATCTGTGATAGTAATAAAACCTACTCTTGGATCTTTGACTTTATTATTGACAATATCCATAATCTCTTTTTTCATTTGTTCGCCCACACGTTCAGCTCTCATATTAGTCATAAATCGTTCACCTCTTTGTCCATTTTTGTATTTATTCAAAATTCAATAAAGTCATAATACGTCTTTGAATGTGAATATCATTGTTTATTTTAAGTTATATTGTACTATTTAACGCAGAAATTTATAAATTTTTTGATATTCAAAAACTGTCAACATAGTTCAACTCAATGCTGACAGTTTTTAATTGTATTATCATTTATTTTCGATAAATTTAACGTTTTACTTCTACCATTTCAAATGCTTCAATAATGTCGCCTTCTTTAAGGTCGTTATATTTATCAATTGTAATACCGCATTCGTAACCTTGTGCTACTTCTTTAGCATCATCTTTAAAACGTTTTAATGTATCTAATTCACCTTCAAATTGAACAATACCGTCTCTAATCACACGAACACCTGCATTACGAGTGATTTTACCTTCAACAACGTAGCTGCCTGCAATTGTTCCTACTTTAGATACTTTAAATGTTTGACGTACTTCAGCTTGACCGATGACTTGTTCTTCAAATTCTGGATCTAGCATTCCTTTCATAGCTGATTCAATTTCTTCGATAACATTATAGATAACACGATGTAAGCGCATATCTACATTTTCAGCTTCTGCTGCACGTTTAGCTCCTGAATCCGGTCTCACATTAAAACCAATGATAATTCCATTAGATGCATTAGCTAATGTAACATCTGATTCATTGATTGCACCAACTGCAGTGTGAATAATACGTACATTAACGCCTTCAACGTCAATTTTCATTAATGATGCAGCTAGTGCCTCAACAGAACCCTGCACATCACCTTTGATAATGACATTTAAATCTTTCATTTCACCTTGTTTCATTTGTTCAAATAAGTTATCTAGAGTTACATTCTTACTTTCTTGACGTTGTTGTATAATACTGGCTTCGTGACGTGCTTCACCGATACGACGCGCTTGCTTTTCATCACTAAAGATAACGAAGCGATCTCCAGCTTGTGGCACATCGTTAATACCTGTAATTTCTACTGGTGTGGATGGTCCTGCTGATTTAATACGTTGGCCCAAATCATTGACCATTGCACGAATACGTCCATATGTGTTACCAACAACAATGGCATCACCTACATTTAGAGTACCGTTTTGTACTAACAGTGAAGCTGATGGCCCTCGTGATTTATCTAACTCAGCTTCAATCACTGTACCAACTGCACGCTTACTTGGATTAGCTTTTAATTCTTGAACTTCTGCCACTAAACCAATCATTTCTAATAAATCATCAATACCCTCACCACTTAATGCTGACAGCGGTACAAAGATGGTATCGCCACCCCAATCTTCAGGAATGAGTCCATATTCAGTTAATTCTTGCATAACTCGATCAGGATTAGCTGTTGGTTTATCAATCTTATTTACAGCGACAATCGTAGGTACATCTGCTTCTTTAGCATGATTAATCGCTTCAATTGTTTGAGGCATGACGCCATCATCAGCTGCCACAACTAAAATAGTGATGTCAGTAACTTGGGCACCACGAGCACGCATCGTTGTAAATGCTGCATGTCCTGGTGTGTCTAGAAATGTTATTTTCTTCCCAGCATTTTTAATTTGATAAGCACCGATATGCTGCGTAATCCCTCCAGCTTCTCCTGCAGTCACTTTAGTGTGACGAATTGAGTCAAGAAGTGTCGTTTTACCATGGTCAACATGTCCCATAATTGTAACAACAGCAGGTCTTTCAATTGCATCAGGATCTTCTTGTTCATCATCAAAGTAAATAGATAAATCTTCTTCATCAATAACTATTTCTTTTTCAAGTTCAACATCATAATCACTAGCAATCAGTTCTAATGTATCTTCGTCTAAAGATTGATTAATATTGGCAACAATACCCAATAAGAATAATTTTTTTATAATCTCAGCTGACTCTACATTCATTTTATCAGCTAGTTCTCCAACTGTAATACCTTCAGTATATGAAATTTTTGATGGAATTTCTTTAGGCTCAACTGGTTTTTTAACCGTATTATTTTTGTTATTTTTATTGTTTTTACTATTTTTGTTGCTTTTATTATTTTTATTGCCCTTATTATTATTTTGATTGCTTTTCTTTTGATTGTTCTTAGTTTGTTGATTTCCTTGTTGTTTACTACCTTGTTGTTGATTTGATTTTTGAGTTGATTTATTAGATGATTTTTGGTGATTATTTTGAGCTTCTTGTTTATTATTCTGTTGTTTTTGTGGTCTGAATTTTTTATCAAGCGCTGTGATTTGTTCTTTTTCTAGTGCTTGCATATGATTAGATACTTCAACATTCATACTTTTAAGTTCATCTATAATATCTTTACTCTTTAAATTTAATTCTTTCGCATATTCATAAATTCTTTGTTTACTCATATAATCACTCCTTACGATATTCATCAATCATTGACACTAATTTTTTAGCAAATCCAGCATCAGTGATTCCGATATTAACTCGTTCGCTTTTGCCCAAAGCTTGTCCTAATTGTTCTTTCGTTCCAAATACTCTCAGCGGAACTTGATAACTATGACATTTATTTTTAATTGTTTTTGTTGTATTATCAGATGCATCAGAAGCTAAGATGACTAATGTTAATGTCTTTTTTTTGATTTCAGTCATCAAAACTGATTCACCAGACTTTACTTTTCTTGCTCTCATGGCTAAGCCAAGAAAGTTCATAATTTGAGCTTCAGTCATTTAGGTATCTCTTCTCTATATATAAGTCGAATGATTTCCTTGTAGACCGGATCAAGTTGTTCTTTGCTCGCATTGAAGTACTTTTCTAAAACGCCTTTTTGCTGTGCCTGTTCAACAGCTGAAACCACTTTAGAAACATAGGCACCTCTCCCTGGTTTCTTACCAGTAGCATCTGCAAATATCTCGCCTTCTTTATTAATAACCACTCGAATCATATCTTTTTTTGGTTGCATCTCATTCGTTAAGATACATTTACGCATTGGTATTTTTTTCTTTTTCATAAGATACATACACCAGCCTATTCTTCAGTGTTTTTGGATTCTTCAGCTGCATCTATTTCTGTTGTTTCAATTGATTCGTCGTCTATTTCAATTTCAGCTTCATCTGCATGATTTTCAGCTTCTACAATAGGATAGATACCTGCTTCACGTGCATCTGTTTCTGATTTAATATCGATTTTCCAACCTGTTAATTTAGCTGCTAATCGCGCATTTTGCCCTCTTTTACCAATAGCTAATGATAATTGATAATCTGGAACGATGACAACAGTTGATTGATTGCTTTCATCGACAATAACTTCTAAAACTTGTGAAGGACTTAAAGCATTCTTAACGAAAACTTTAGGATCTTCATCCCATTGGACAATGTCGATTTTTTCTCCACCTAACTCTTCAACAACAGCTTCAACACGTGCACCTTTTGCACCAACACATGCACCTACAGCATCGATATCTGGATTCTCTGAGTACACGCTGATTTTAGATCTATCACCTGCTTCACGTGCAACAGATTTTACGATTACTGTGCCATCATAAATTTCAGGAACTTCTTGCTCAAATAATCGTTTAAGCAAACCAGGATGACTGCGAGACACATAGATTTGAGGCCCTTTTGTTGTTTGTTCAACTTTATTGACATAAACTTTAATACGTTCATTAGGGATATACTTTTCATTTGGACTTCTTTCAGCTTCAGATAATACGGCTTCAATACGACCTAGATTAACATAAACGTAACGATGATCAACACGGTCAATAAGACCAGTTAAAATATCATCTTCTTTATCTACAAATTCATCATAAAGGATTTCTCTTTCTGCATCACGTAATCGTTGCATAACAGCTTGTTTAGCTGCTTGAGCGCCAACGCGGCCAAAATCCTTTGGTGTCACATCTTCTTCATAAATATCGCCCACTTCGTATGCAGGATTTTTAACAAGTGCAGTGCTCAAATCCACTTCATCTCTATGATCAGAAACTTCTTCAACTACTGATTTGCGAGCCACTACTTTAAATGTACCTTCGTCCATATTTAATTCGACACGAACATTGCGTGCGCTATCATAATTTTTCTTATAAGCCGTTATTAATGCGGCTTCAATCGCATCAATTAAAACTTCTCTTGGGATTTTCTTTTCTTTTTCTAAATATTCTGTTGCCAATAATAGTTCATTACTTGCCACAATTATTCCTCCTCATCACGTTAGAGCATTACCGCGTGACGTGCTTTTGCTATTTTATTTCTTGGTATGCTAATTTGTTTTTTCTTGGCTTTTTCTTTAACTTCCATGGTAATTGTTTCTGCTGTAACTTCCACTAAAATACCTAGCCATTCTTTATTATTTTCGATAGGTGCATAAAGTGACACAAAGATAGGCTGTTGGATTGCCTTTTGATAATCTTGCTCTTTTTTGATTGGTCGCTCTGCACCTGGTGAAGCCACATCAAGATAGTACATTTCTTTAATCGGATCATGCTCATCCATCACTTCACTAATTTTTTCGGAGGCAAGTGTACAATCGTTCAAATCTACGCCACCTTCTTTGTCAATAGATACACGTAAGAAATGATCTTTACCTTCTTTCACAAATTCAACTTCTACAAGTTCATAATTTAAAGCTTCCAACACTGGTTGAATAAGAGTTTCTACCTCTTCAGTTATTTTGCTCATACAGACCTCCCTTTTTGGCAAATAGAAAAGAGCGGGTATATGCCCACTCTTTTTGCCTGAGTATCATTTTTTACACAATTAAAGTATACCATAACTAATTGTAGTAAACAAATTGTAACAATATTTAGTGCGTCAATTACATATCAAATATAGATAACTGTGCTTTATCTGGTAAATCTGGTAAAGAACCCAAATCATCTAAGTAATCAATAATCTTTTGTGATAAGCCAGCTTTTTTATTTAAATCTTCTTTTGATAAGAAAGGACCTTCACTACGCGCCTCTACAATACGTTGCGCAACGTTTTCACCAAGTCCAGGAACTGCAATAAATGGTGGAATTAAAGAATCACCTTCGATAATAAAATCAAATGCCTGGCTTTTCTCTAAACTAATCGGCTGCATACTAAAGCCTCTATGAGCCATCTCATTCACTAACTCTAACACTGTTAATACGTCTTTTTCTTTTTTACCTAATTCCATATAGCGTGCATACATATCTTTAACAGTATTTTTAATGCTTTCTTTATCTTTAATCATCGTGATTAAATCAAAATCAGATGCACGAATCGTAAAATATGCTGCATAATAATACAATGGATGATGTACTTTAAAGTAAGCAATGCGTACTGCCATTAAAACATATGCTGCCGCATGTGCTTTAGGGAACATGTACTTAATTTTCAAACATGAATCTAAATACCAGTCTGGTACATTATTTTCTTTCATGGTTTCAATCATCTCATCGGTTAATCCTTTACCTTTACGTACGGATTCCATTATTTTAAATGCCATAGATGGTTCTAGTCCGGCGTACATTAAGTACACCATGATATCATCACGGCAACCTATCACACCCGATAAATCACATATACCACTTCGCACTAGTTCTTGGGCGTTACCTAACCATACATCTGTACCATGAGACAATCCTGAAATTTGTACTAACTCCGAAAAAGTAGTTGGTTTTGTATCTTCAAGCATCTGTCTTACAAATCCTGTACCAAATTCAGGTACCCCAAACGTCCCTGTTTTACATAAAATATCTTCTTCCGTCACACCTAGCGTTTCAGGGCTACTAAAAATTTTCATTGTTTCTTTATCATCAACTGGAATTGTTTTTGGGTCAATACCTGATAAATCTTGCAACATACGAATCATGGTAGGATCATCGTGCCCTAGTATATCAAGTTTTAAGACATTATCATGTATAGAATGAAAATCAAAGTGTGTCGTCATCCATGCTGAATTCTGATCATCAGCCGGATATTGAATTGGCGTAAAATCATAGATATCCATGTAATCTGGTACAACAATAATGCCCCCCGGATGTTGTCCAGTCGTACGTTTTACTCCTGTACATCCTTTAACTAAACGATCAATTTCAGCACCACGCTTATGAATTCCTTGATCATTTAAATAGCCTTTAACATATCCGAAGGCAGTTTTTTCAGCAACTGTACCTATAGTCCCTGCACGGAATACTTTGTCTTCTCCGAAAAGAACTTTCGTATAGTTATGCGCGTTTGGTTGATATTCACCACTAAAATTCAAGTCAATATCAGGTACTTTGTCACCTTTGAATCCTAAGAATGTTTCAAATGGAATATCTTGACCTTCTTTAATTAATTCACTGCCACATGTTTCACATTTTTTATCTGGTAAATCAAAGCCAGAACCTACAGATCCATCATTAAAGAATTCACTCGTTTTACACTGTGGACATATATAGTGCGGAGGTAGCGGATTAACTTCTGTAATTTCAGTCATTGTTGCTACGAAGCTTGATCCTACTGATCCCCTTGATCCCACTAGATATCCATCTTCTAAAGATTTCTTAACAAGTCGCTGAGAGATTAAATATATAACTGCGAAACCATTACCGATAATACTGGCTAACTCTTTTTCAAGTCGATCAATAACAATTTGTGGTAGATCTTCACCATATAATTTTTTGGCATTACTATAGCTTAATTCACGTATTTCTTCATTTGCACCCTCCATTCTTGGAGTAAATAACTGATCTTTAATCGGTACAACACGTTCAATGCGATCAGCCAAAGCATTTGTATTTTTAACGACGATTTCATATGCCTTTTCTTCTCCTAAGAAATGAAATTCATCTAACATTTCATCAGTTGTTCTAAAATGTGCTTTAGGTAAAGTTGAACGATTTAATGGGTTACCTGGTTGTGAAGCGATTAATATTTTACGCGCTATGCCATCATGTTCATTTAAGTAATGGGCATTACCTGTTGCAATAACAGGTATATTGGCCTGTTCTCCTGCTTTAAGCAAACGTTGGTAAATCTCATGTAACGTCGCTGTGTCACGGATTAACTCTCGATCAAGTAAATCTTGATACAATGCAGGTGGTTGAACTTCGATAAAATCATAATAGTTCGCAACTTTTTCAACTTCCGATTGATCGCGTTGCATTACAGCTGTAAATAATTCACCTTCATCACATGCTGTGCCAATTAATAGACCTTCACGGAATTCATCAAGTAGAGATCTTGGAATACGAGGTGTACGATAATAATATTTGACCAATGATGCACTAACAATTTTAAAGAGATTTTTAAGTCCTTCTTGGTTTTGGATAATCAGTGTGACATGAGATGGACGTGCACGTTTATACGCGTCCTCATTCGACAACTTCTTATTGATGTCTTTATGATTTGATACACCTAATTCTTTCATTTGTTGAAGCATCTTAATAAAAATATATGCAGTAGCTTCAGTATCATAAATTGCTCTATGATGTTGCGTAAGTTCGACACCATATTTTTTAGCTAAAAAGTTTAATCCATGTTTACCATATTCTGTATTAATCGTTCTAGATAATTCAAGCGTATCGATTACTCCATTGGTCGAAGGTCCAAAACCTATGCGCTCATATCCGGTGTCAATAAAGCCCATGTCAAAAGAAGCGTTGTGTGCTACGAAAATAGCATCCCCAACCCATTCTTTAAATTCTGTCAATACTTCATCAATTTCGGGTGCATCTGTCAACATATCATCTGTAATATGCGTTAAATTAATAATTGTTTCTGATAATTTTTGATGTGGATTGCTAAAACGTTCGAATTTATCAATAATTTCACCATCATAAACTTTAACAGCCGCTAACTCAATGATTTGATCATATTGATTGGATAAACCCGTTGTTTCAACGTCAAACACTACATAAGTAGCATCTTTTAAGTCACGATTCGTGGGTTTATATGCAATAGGCACACCATCGTCTACCAACATACCTTCCATTCCATAAATCATCTTTATGCCATGCTTTTCTGCTGCACTATGCGCATCTGGAAATGCTTGAACACCGTTGTGATCCGTCACTGCTATCGCTTTGTGACCCCATTCGGCTGCTTGAGCAACATAACTATTAATGTTAGGTATCCCATCCATTTGACTCATTGCAGTATGTAAATGAAATTCTACGCGCTTCTCTTTTGATTTATCTTGTTTAGGTGTTTTTTTAATTTCTTCAATATCAGACATCATCATAACTAAATCTCTGACAAAACTATCTTCCTCAATGCGTCCTTGAGCACGTATCCACTTGCCGACACTTAAAGCTTTAAAGTGATCTAAGTCATCTTTGTTTTTACGTGTGAACATCTTTAATACTAATGAGTCTGTGTAATCAGTAACTTTTAATTCGACTATGTGACGCCCACTTTTAAGTTCTTTTAAATTTATGTCAAAAATAACCCCTTCAATTGCAACTTTAAATTCCTCTTCAACAATTGATTCGATAGTTCTAATATTTTCAACTTGTATTGTCTTTCCAATTTGACACTTAGAAACGGTACTTTCATTATTGTCTTGTTGTTTCGCTTTTTCTGCTTTCATTTTTTCAAGTTTTTCCGTAGCTTCACGTGCACTTTGTTCATCCTCTTGTTGAATATGTGCTTCAAGTGATGCTAAGTTTTCATCTTGATGACTATGATCTGTTTCAAAAACAACTTTATTGATATCAAAACCACACTGCTGATATGCCTTTACCAAACTCCCATTACAAACTTTGTCAAAGTGATTTCTTTCGACGTCATTAGAAACCATCACTTTCAAGACATCGCCTGACATAATTAGGCTTTTTTGCTTTAACTGTCCTTTAACTTTTGGAGATAATGCTGTCTGATCAATACAATAATCAAAATATTTTATCGCAAATTCATCTTGGTTATGAGTATCAGCAATAGTAAAATGCCACTGTACAGTTGCTATTTCTTTAAATTCTTCGACTATTGCGTGTGTAAAGATAAGATAGTCTTCTTTAGATAAAAAACGTGGTAACTTAATTTGGAAATCCCAAGTTCTGTTCTTTTTCGAAACATCTATACGCATTAATTCGCCTTGTTCTATAATATCTTGCTCAAGCTGATTAGCTATTTTAATCTGGTCAGCAAGTACTTTAAATTTTTCTTGATTTGTTATTGCCAAGACAACTACCACCTTAAAATATTACTTTTATCACGTTAAAATATCAATTTTTGCTAATAATTCAAAAATAAATTTACTTCTTATTATACTACTGTAATTTAAAAAATTCATGTCTGCAAAATAACTTTTTGTTACACAACCAGGTACTTTGTTCAATCAAAAGCGGTGAAAACCTATGAGTAGGAATTTTCACCGCTTTATGTCATTTATACTTTTAAACTTTATAATTCGTTATAAATAGCTTTAATGTATTGTTCAAGTTGTTCAACATGTACATCTTCACTTGTGCCTGTACGTCGAACTTTGACTTCAACGATGCCTTCAGCTGCTTGTTTACCTACAACAATACGAATAGGTAACCCAATTAAATCTGCATCATTAAATTTCACACCGGCACGTTCTTTTCTATCATCATATAATACGTCAAACATACCGTTAAGTTGCTCATACAAATTACCTGCTAATGATTGTTGTTCTTCTTTTTTAGGATTTACAGTAATAAGATGCAAATCAAACGGTGTTACAGTTTTAGGCCAAATAATACCGTTATCATCATTATTTTGCTCAACAATAGCACTTAATGTACGAGAAACACCGATGCCATAGCATCCCATAATTAATGGTTGTGCTTTTCCTTGATTATCTAAGAACGTCGCATTCATCGCTTCAGAATATTTAGTGCCAAGTTTAAAGACTTGTCCAACCTCAATACCTTCTGCAAATTGAGCTTTACCAGATCCATCGCTCAACATTTCACCTTCAAGAATAAAACGAAAATCACCAAAATCATCTACAGTAAAATCTCTGCCTATATTTGCGTTCATGTAATGATAACCATCTTCATTAGCACCTATGACTAAATTCGTTAAATCTTGCACATAATTATCAGCAATTATTTTGATATCTTTATCAAAAAATGGACCTAGTGAACCCGGATGTGCACCTACTAAATTTACAATTTCATCTTCTGTTGCCATCTCAATAGCATCTGTGCCAAAATATGATTTTAATTTAACGTCATTAAGTTCATGATGACCTCTGATAAGAATCATGACAAATTCACCGTCTATTTTAAAAATCATTGATTTAACAATGGCGTTTAATGGTAACTGTAGGAAGTCTGCTAACTCTTGTGCAGTTTTAACATTTGGTGTTTCAATTTTAGTTAAGTCTGCTGACGATTCTTCTTGACGTTGTGGCTGATATACAACTTCTGCTTTTTCAATATTAGCTGCATAATCACTTTCATTACTATAAACAATCGTATCTTCGCCAATTTTACTTAGTGCCATAAATTCGTGGGTATGATTGCCACCAATAGCACCAGAATCGGCAAGTACAGGGCGCACGTTAATACCTACACGTTTAAAAATTCTTCCATATGCTTGATACATGTCTTGATATGTTGCATCTAATGATGCTTCATCAGCGTGAAAAGAATAGGCATCTTTCATTATAAACTCACGTCCACGTAATAAGCCGAAACGTGGTCGTTTTTCATCACGGAATTTTGACTGAATTTGAAATAGCGTAAGTGGTAGACGCTTGTATGATTTTAATTCATCTCGAACTAAAGAAGTAACTACCTCTTCATGTGTAGGCCCTAATGCAAACTCTCTCCCATTTCTATCTTTTAAGCGCATTAATTCTGGACCGTATGCGCTCCAACGACCTGATTCTTCCCAAAGTTCAGCTTGTTGTAATACTGGCATTAAAATTTCAACTGCATCAATGCGTTCCATTTCTTCGCGAATGATTTTAGAAATATTATTAAGGACACGTGTTGCTAATGGTAAGTAACTATAAATACCACTTGTACTTTGTTTGATTAGTCCCGCTTTAAGGAGTAATTGATGACTCAAAGCTTCAGCTTCAGCAGGCACTTCTCTCATAGTTGGTATAAATACTTTTGATTGTCTCATGACTTTCTCCTCCTATAATTATAAGAAATAGCGTTGAATATCATTCCATGTTACTGCTATCATAACAAGCAAGACAAAAATAGCCCCTGCTGCAATAATCATTGTTTCTGCTTTTTTATTAATTGGTTTTCTAAAGATAGCTTCATAAATAACGAATAAAATACGACCACCGTCAAGGGCAGGTATTGGTAATAAATTCATTATACCTAGGTTAACACTTAATAGCGCTGTATAACTTATTAGATTATAAATTCCAGATTTTACTACCGTATCTACATTATGATAAATACCCACAGGTCCATTTAACATATTAAACGTAAAGTCTCCTGTAAAAATACTAGCTAATAATGTACCCACAGCCTGGAAAATTAGCTTTCCTTTATCGAAGAATTCTGTTACACCAAATTTTAACGATGGTAGTAAAGAATGGTCATATGTTGGTGCGATACCCAATAAAAATGTAGATTGTGTTTTAGTTTTAGTAGTTTTTTGTTTAAATTCTTTAGGTTTAATTTCGATATTCTTTGTTTTATTATCGCGTTCAATTTTTACTATTGTACTTTTAGCTTTCGTGCCATCTAAGGTTTTCTGAATGTCTTTAAAATTTTTGATGTCTTGCCCGCCGATTTGAAGAATTTTATCTCCCTTATGAATACCAGCTTGTTGGGCAGGATATTTATCAATTGTTTTGTCTACTATAGTAGTCGGTGCACCACTATACATAGCTAATCCAAGAAAAAGAACTAACGCTAAAATAAAATTAAACAATGGACCAGCAAAAAGTGTTAAAAACTTTTGTAACGGTTTTTTATGTGCAAATTGGCGATTTCTAGGGGCAATTTGAATTAAACTACCATGTTCAACAAAGAACGCTTTCTGCGCAATATTGAAGTGATGACGTTGTTCATCATACGCTGTAATACCCTCTATAAATAACTCATTTTTAAAATCACATTTTTTAACTTCGATAGCTTCAATTTGTTGAAATTTGTGCTGATCATCTAAAATAATGTGTGTAATTTCATCTTGCTCATTGAGTTTAATTTTAACATTCATACCAGGTTGTACTGGCAGTTCTTCAAGCCCATCACCTGCCATACGGACATAGCCACCAACTGGTAACAAACGAATCGTGTATAACGTTTCATTCTTTCTAAAGCTAAAGATTTTTGGTCCCATCCCAATTGCAAATTCTGGGCACATAATTCCTGCACGCTTTGCAAAAAACATATGCCCATATTCATGCACTGTCACTAGCACTCCAAATACGATAGCAAATGATACAACTGTAATTAATATGCTCAATAACTACACCTCTATAATTTATTTGATTTCATGCTGAAAATCATTACTTATTCAAAAATACTATATAAAACGTACATATAATGTCAATTCATTTTATAAACCTTCATAATACTTATTACTCATGGTTTAGCTATCTTAGCATTATTTTATAAGAACACGTTTTAAATTTAAATATATATAAGAAAAATGCTAACTTTGATACTATATCCGTTTTAATGATTTCTATTTACATCACAGTATTCATTTTAATAATCTCTTGTCTATCATATTGATAAACAACTTCTTAAGTATATCATTTTATATAACTTAGTTCCTACTATCATATAAATAATTTTACTTAATAATTGTTAAATATATAGCTGCAAATAAGTTAACGGGAGCTGGAAAAGTTATTTTAACTTTCATTTCCACTCCCGTATAGTAACTTAGTTTATAAGATTCATATTCGTAATGCTTAAATTTATAATAGTATTACATATTTAATAGAACATTTCCATCTTACTATCTTTTATTTATCTTCTTTTTTTGAACGTCGACGATTTAAGAATAATAATCCACCTAAAAATAGAAGTATGCTTGATATAAAGCCAGTTTGTTCTGACTGTTCTCCTGTTTTTGGCAAGGATTTATCTGTGTTTTTCTGTGTAGTGTTATTTGAGTCATAATGTTGATGTTGAGCTTTCATTGTTGATATACCACGTTGATTAGAATTATTATCAACTTCAACACTTACATTATCATTTTCTGAATCACTATCTGAGTCCACATTGCTGTCGGAACCGGAATTGCTGTCAGAATCTGCGTCGCTATCGGAATCTGCATCGCTGTCGGAGTCTGCGTCGCTATCTGAGTCCGCATCACTGTCAGAATCTGCGTCACTATCTGAGTCTGCATCGCTATCGGAATCTGCGTCACTATCGGAATCTGCATCACTGTCGGAATCTGCGTCGCTGTCAGAATCTGCATCGCTGTCGGAGTCTGCATCGCTATCTGAGTCCGCATCACTATCGGAATCTGCGTCGCTGTCAGAATCTGCATCGCTGTCGGAATCTGCATCGCTATCTGAGTCCGCATCACTGTCGGAATCTGCATCGCTATCTGAGTCTGCGTCGCTGTCGGAATCTGCATCACTATCGGAGTCTGCGTCGCTGTCAGAATCTGCGTCGCTATCTGAGTCCGCATCACTATCGGAATCTGCATCACTGTCGGAATCCGCGTCACTGTCGGAGTCTGCATCACTATCGGAGTCCGCATCGCTGTCGGAGTCTGCATCACTATCGGAATCTGCGTCGCTGTCGGAATCCGCATCACTATCGGAATCTGCGTCGCTATCGGAATCTGCATCGCTATCTGAGTCTGCATCACTATCGGAATCTGCGTCGCTGTCGGAGTCCGCATCGCTGTCGGAATCTGCGTCACTATCGGAGTCCGCATCACTATCGGAGTCCGCATCACTGTCGGAGTCCGCATCACTGTCGGAGTCCGCATCACTATCGGAATCTGCATCGCTGTCGGAATCTGCGTCACTATCTGAGTCTGCATCGCTGTCGGAATCTGCATCACTATCGGAGTCCGCATCGCTGTCGGAGTCTGCGTCGCTATCGGAATCTGCATCACTATCGGAATCCCCCGGTTGATCCGGTATTACAGGTTTATCTATACCGTCACCATTACCACTTCCTGCATGATATTCTACTTCATTATCCCATGCCATAGAAACTCTAGTGAAATTAGAATCGTAACCATATAATGTAGAACGTAAATACAAATTGCCATTACTATTCGGATCAACATGACCATTAATAACAACTACGTATGGAGAATTAATTTGATCATCTTCAGTATTAAAGTTGATTTGATATATTCCTTTTTCAGGGAAAGTAATTTTGACGTCACTTGTAACATCTTCATAATTTGATGGATCAACATAATAGCTGTCTGTTAGATGCGCTTTTTCTTTAACTTTATAAACTTTTATTGATGTATTCTGCTCATCTATAATTACATTACTATTGGTACCCGGTATTGAACCGCCTCTTAAATAAGGATCCACTACAGTATCACTACTAGGATTTACATATATGGTTTGTCTATATGTGTTATTCACCTTATCAATTTGATCAATAGTTCCTTTGATCGACAAGTTACGAAACTCTCCATACTTTTCATAATCAACTGTCACAGTTTTCTTTGCAGTTGTTTGGCCAATAGATGTCTCTAAATTCACTTTACCCGTATGTGTTACATTTTTTAGGATCAATATACCCAGGAATTGATATCTGTCCTGTAATATTATTTTTATTTGTTACATAATCTGTAAACGTATAAATTAAATTTCCTTCTTCATCGATTGTCCCAGTAGCTAATATTTGGTCACCTGCCATAATATTAGGTGCTTTAGCAGTAGCTGTTACACCATTTAAGTTTAATGCTTGAGGAATAGTAATTTTAATACTATCTCCTGCTTGAACATCATCTGGGGCTTGGAAACGATAATTTAAATTTACATATTCTGCTTTATGTGGGTGAATCGTATCTGCCGCTTCAATTGTCGCTGTTACATTTGAGAGTTTATTCGATATGTCTGAAGTCTGAGTAACGTTATTATCTGTATTTGTTGCTTCAACTTTTGCTAATCTTCTTACTTGATGATTATTGTTGTATGTTACTGTGGATGTATTTAGGTGACTGTTACGTGGTTGATTTGAAGACTGATTGTCATTGGTTGCTACTTGGGATAATACGTTGTTATTACCATCTTGCTTATAATTTGTTTTGGTTTGTGTTGTTGCATCATTGTTTTCCTGAGTTGTTTGATTGCTAGTAGTTGTATCTTGTTTCGTTGCAGGTGATACATCGGTGGATGTATTTAAAGTAGAGTTATTGTCTAGTGCTTCAGTGGCTTTATTTACTGTACGATGGCTGTCGCTTATTTCATTTATTGCTTGTGCCTCGCTATTTACATTGTTAGACTGAGTTATTTGTTTGTTCTGCGTTGTTGCTTCCTGATTTGATATTTCATTATTATAATTATTATCATCTTGAGTGTCACCAGTAGCATCATTATTATGCTGTATTTGTTGTTTTGACAAATTACGCTCCACTTCTTCAGCTTCAGCTTCTTTAGTCATTAACATTGTCAGACCAATAATACTACCTACCAGTATGGATGATACGCCAAATTTATGCTTCCGAATTGAAAACTTTTCTTTCTTTGTTAGTTTCATTTAATCTCTCCTTTGATTGATATGATTATGCCCCTAATTTAAACGTGTACTAATAATTGTATTATTTATAGAATAAGACTTTAATTAACGTTTATGCAATAAGATAGCATTATACAGGCAAATTTCAATAAAATCAATTATTAAGTTTTTGAATATACACAAAAAATGACTCATTTTACACTATCACATAAAATGAGCCATTTCCAAAATTTAAATTTGAATAAGCAAAATATTTAATAAAGGTAAGACAAACATAAAACTATCGAAACGATCTAAAATACCACCATGTCCTGGTAAAATTCTTCCTGAATCCTTTACACCAAAGTGTCTTTTAAAACCAGACTCAACTAAATCTCCAAGTTGACCAAACATACTTAATATAATGGTGATGAGCAAGATGAGCCAAATATTCATGTTAAAATCCACAAAGAATATCATAACTAACGGCACGATTAAACTGCTAAATAATCCTCCAATAAAACCTTCAATTGTTTTATTTGGACTGATAACCGGCCATAATTTATGCTTTCCTAATAATTTCCCAAAAATATATGCACCTGTATCTGTAAGCCAAACAACTAAGAATGCATAGAGTATGAAATGTAAACCTTCTGAACGCGTTTCATAAAAATACATGAAACCAATGCCTACGTAGGCAACTGACATTAAACAAAATGCTGCATCCATAAAACTAAATCGATTCTTTGATAAAACAGTATAGCTTAATAAGATAAAACTCATTGCAATTAAACTTCTAAGTTGAATCATTTGAACCCATGCTCCCGCATCTTGCGGTAACATGATAATTATTAAAGCAATAGCACTAAAAATGCCTGGAATAGATAAAAACTTTATCATATTCATATTGAGCAATTCTTTCAGCGCAATCAACGCTAATAAGAATGCAAATAACATGAGAATAAATCCACCCTTTAATAAAATGGGCAGAAATATAAGTAATGCAATAATTGCCGTCAGTGTTCTAACTTTCATAAAAGACTCCTTACTATAATCCTCCAAACCGTCGTTGGCGAGATTGATATATTTTTATGCACGATTTCAATTCTTGCTCATCAAAATCCGGCCATAACTTTTCATTAAAAATAAATTCACTGTATGAAACCTGCCAAATTAAGAAATTACTGATCCGTTGTTCTCCAGAAGTCCGAATTAATAATTCAGGTTCTGGATATGATTTAGTCATTAAATGACTTGAAATCATATTTTCATTAATACTTTCTTCATCTAAACCTTGAGCTTGAAGTTCTTTATAAATTGCTTTCACACTATGTACAATTTCTGCTCTCCCACCATAGTTAATCGCAAAAATTAATCTTAATCCTGTATTATGTTCTGTTTTAATTTTGGCTTCATTAATAGCCTTTATCGTAGACTCTGGTAATCCTTCCATAAATCCAATCGTTTCTACTTTAACATTCTTTTCAATCAACTCTGGCAAGAATGTTTTTAAAAAATTAACAGGTAAACTCATAATATAGTTAACTTCACTTTCAGGTCTAGACCAATTTTCTGTTGAAAAAGCGTAAAGTGTTAAATACTTAATACCAAGGTTATTGGCTTCTCTTGTTATTTTTTTGATTGTTTGCATACCTTCATAGTGGCCTTTTATACGCGGCATCTTTCTCTTTTTAGCCCATCGACCATTCCCGTCCATGATAATTGCTACATGTTCAGGTATATTACGCATGTCTAAATCAATATCATCTGTTATCTCAATCTTATTTCTATTTATTAGCTTCTTGAACATGGTCTTTCCTCCGAGCCTGATCATCTCTGTAGTATTATAAATATCATTATATAAGAAATCATCTATCATTTTATCATACTCATTCATGGCATTGAATAAGCAAATAGAAAAACTGTACCAAAGTCTGATGCAATATTTCTCTAAAAAAGGTACATTTCTTGTTAAACCTCAAGTGAAATAACACATGCAGCTTGATACAGTTAAGACTCAGACTATTCGTGTTTATATCTAATTTTTGTAATAAATCTGTTGAAATTAGTTTTAAACAGACATAATATCTTTTTCTTTGTCTCCAACTAATTGATCAATTTCTTTGATTGAATCATCCGTTGCTTTTTGTACATCATCACTTTGACTTCTTAAATCATCTTCAGTGATGTCGCCATTTTTTTCATCTTTTTTCAATTGATCATTAATATCACGACGAATGTTACGGATTGATACTTTTGCATCTTCTCCAACTTTTTTAACATCTTTAACTAATTCTTTACGACGTTCTTCAGTTAATGCAGGAACTGTGATACGAATCACTTCTCCATCACTTGTAGGGTTTACACCCAAATTCGCAGCGATAATTGCTCTTTCAATGTCTTTTACCGATGTTTTATCATACGGGGAAATCACTAATAAACGTGCTTCAGGAACATTAATGCTGGCTAATTGTTGTACAGGCGTAGGTGCACCATAATAATCAACTGTCACACCGTTTAAAAGATTAGAGTTTGCTCTACCTGCATTAATATTCGCAAGTTCACGAGATAAATTTTCAATTGATTTGTTCATTCTTGCTTTTGTATCTTTAATTATGTCAGCCATTTTTTTACACCTCAAAGTTTTCGACTATAATATTATATACTTCACTATATATACTATATGCCATTTATTAAAATTTCAATATGATTATTTTGTTATTAACGTACCAATTTTCTCGCCCATTACTGCGCGCTTAATATTGCCTTCTTCCATAATGGAGAATACATTTAATGGAATATTGTTGTCCATACAGAATGACGAAGCAGTAGAATCCATAACTTGTAATCCTTCTTGTAACATTTGAATATGTGTTAAATGTTCATATTTAACTGCATTAGGGTCAACTTTTGGATCAGCAGAATATACGCCATCCACGTTGTTTTTGCCCATTAAAATAACATCTGCTTCAACTTCAGCAGCACGTAAAGCTGCGGTTGTATCAGTTGAGAAGTATGGATTGCCGATGCCAGCAGCAAAGATGACTACCCGCTTCTTCTCAAGGTGTCTAATTGCTCGACGTCTAATATAGGGTTCAGCTACTTGTTTCATCTCAATGGATGTTAATACTCGAGTATCACAATCAAGTTGTTCTAAACTATCTTGCAAGGCAAGTGCATTCATCACAGTTGCTAACATACCCATGTAATCTGCTGTACCGCGATCCATACCTAAGTCGCTACCTGTCTTACCTCTCCAAATATTTCCACCACCAACAATGACTGCAATTTCACAATCCATTTTGGCAACTTCAGCTACTTGCTCAGCAACACTTTTAATGATAATTGGATTAATGCCAAAACCTTTTTCACCAGCTAGTGCTTCACCACTTAATTTTAATACGACACGTTTATATTTAGAAGTTTGAGTCATTTTTTTGTCCTCTCCATTAAAAAATATGTAACAGATACAAGTAAAGAAGACACGGTCGCGTCTTCTAAAATAAATATAATCATTTATATTTAGAAAACCTCAAAGGTGCCTTCTTCCTTGCAAACTTTATGACGGGTTATTTCATTTGTCCTTTAACTTCGTCAGCAAAGTTTTCTTCACGTTTTTCCATGCCTTCGCCTACTTCATAACGTACGAAGTCAACAAGTTTTCCACCTTTTGATTTTAAGAAAGCTTCAACTGTTTGATCTGGATCTTTAACGAAGTTTTGATTAACTGCACAAATTTCTTGAAGATATTTACGTAAACGACCTTCGACCATTTTTTCAACGATATTTGCTGGTTTACCTTCATTTAATGCTTGTTGTTTTAATACTTCTCTTTCATGATTGATTTCATCTTCACTAACTTGTTCAGAAGAAACATATTTAGGGTTAATAGCAGCAATGTGCATTGCCACATCTTTAGCTGCTTCTTCATCTGTAGAACCTTCAACTACTGATAATACACCAATGCGTCCACCCATGTGCAAGTATGCACCAAATGCATCGTTATCTGATTTTGATTTTACTGCGAAACGACGGATGCTTAGTTTTTCACCAATTGTTGAGATTGCTTCTTTCATTTTTTCATCAACAGATTGACCATTTGGTAATTTAGTTTCCATTAATGCATCTACTGACTCAGGTTTAGTATCAAGAATTTGATTAGCAATTTCTTTTACTAATTCTTGGAAACCTTCGTTACGTGCTACGAAGTCTGTTTCAGAGTTAATTTCAACGATAGCTGCTTCATTGCCTTTAACTTCAACATGTACTAAACCTTCTGCAGCGATACGGTCTGCTTTTTTAGCTGCTTTAGCAATGCCTTTTTCACGTAAGTAATCAATTGCTTTATCGATGTCACCATCAGTTTCAGTAAGCGCTTTTTTACAATCCATCATACCAGCGCCAGTTCTTTCGCGTAATTGTTTAACAAGTTTTGCTGAAATTGCCATTCATTATTCCTCCAATATTTTCATTGTAATAATCAATATACTTAAATATTACCATTATTAGTAGTGATATTTCCAATACTCTATTGTCATTTAAATATTTTTTCACTTTACTGCCGACTCAATCAATTTGATTTGAAAAAAAGGTGATAAGCATCACATCTTATCACCCATTTAAACTATTTCTTAGTTTGATTCAACAGAAGTGTTTTCTTCAGTTGTTTCTGCATCTTTAGCTTCTTCTTTTTCATCTAAATCGATGTTTTGCTCTGCAGCTACTTCTTCATTAGATACACCTTGTTGACCTTCTAAGACAGCATCAGCCATTTTACCAGTTAATAATTTAACGGCACGAATCGCATCATCGTTTGCTGGGATAACGTAATCAATTTCATCAGGATCACAGTTAGTGTCAACAATACCAACGATTGGAATATTTAATTTACGTGCTTCAGCAATCGCATTGCGCTCTTTACGAGGGTCAACAACGAATAATGCTTGAGGCATTGATTTCATATCACGGATACCGCCTAAGAATTTGATTAAACGGTCATATTCTTTTTTAAGTTCAACAACTTCTTTTTTAGGTAAAACGTCGAATAAACCATCTTCTTCCATCTTTTCGATTTCAGAGATACGTTTAATACGTTTAGAGATTGTTTTATAGTTTGTTAAGATTCCACCTAACCATCTTTGGTTAACGTAGAATTGTCCAGCACGTTCAGCTTCTGCTTTCACTGATTCTTGTGCTTGTTTTTTAGTACCTACAAATAAGACTTTGCCGCCATCTTCAGATACTTGTTTAATGAAGTTATAAGCTTCTTCAACTTTCTTCACTGTTTTTTGTAAGTCAATGATATAAATACCATTTCTTTCAGTGAAGATATACTTTTTCATTTTTGGGTTCCAACGGCGTGTTTGGTGACCGAAGTGAACACCAGCTTCTAACAATTGTTTCATTGAAATAACTGCCATGTTTCATTTCCTCCTGTTTGGTTATTTACCTCCATAACAAACTAATATAAAGACAATCCTCGAATTGCACCCTTTATATATTCATTTATTATGTGTGTATTGGCTTTATAGCCGAAAATTAATATATCATAAATAGTACGTCAAAGCAATACTTGAGTACATATTTTGACATTTTAAATTTATCATATTGTGTATGACTTCCTTACTAATACGTTACTTTATTTATTTCGCTCTAATTCATCAAGAAATTTTTCTTTTTTAACTTTAATAAATGTACCCTTCATTCCTAAGGATCGAGATTCTATGACACCAGCACTTTCAAGTTTACGTAATGCATTGACAATAACTGAACGTGTGATGCCTACTCTATCTGCTACTTTAGATGCGATTAATAATCCTTCATTTCCGCCTAATTCTTCAAAAATATGTTCAATAGCTTCTTTTTCAGAATAAGATAAAGAATTGATAGCCATATTAATTGCTGCTTTATCACGTGCTTCTTTTTCTACTTCATTGTGTTTCTCACGTAAAATTTCCATACCAATGACTGTTGCAGCATATTCTCCTAGAACCAAATCGTTTTCATTAAAGTCATCTTTAACTCGACCTAAAACAAGCGTCCCAAAACGTTCTCCCCCACCTAATATTGGGAAAACAGTTGTTCTGCTATTAATAAATGTTTCTCTATCTTCTGGTGGGAAAACAGTCAACACGTTGTCTATATCTATATTAGATTGTGTTTGTTTTACTTCCATAAGTTGCTCTGTATATTCTTCTGGGATATGTTTGCTTTCTAACATTTGATTAATGCGTTCGCTTTTTAATAACTCATTTAAACTTGAACCTAATATCTTACCTCTTCGTGATACTATAAATACATTGGTTACAGTCACGTTACTAATCGTTTGTGCAACATCTTTAAAATCAACTGCAATACCTTTATGTTTTTGTAATAATGTGTTTAACTCTCTCGTTTTCGATAATAAGCTCATAATTTTTCTCCTTTATATATATTATAAAATAAATGCACTTAAATCTTTGTTTGTTGAAATAGACTTCAATTTTTCATCCACGTATTGCGGTGTAATATCGACGACTGCATTAGGCATATTTGGTGCTTCAAATGATAAGTCTTCAAGCATTTTTTCTAAAATTGTGTGTAAGCGACGTGCACCAATATTATCCGTATCTTGATTAACTTGATACGCAATTTCTGCCAATTTCGTAATTGCTCCATCTGTAAAGTTAACAGTTACTTCCTCAGTTTTCAATAATGCTTCATATTGTTTAACTAATGAAAGTTTAGGTTCAGTTAATATACGATAGAAATCATTAACCGTTAAACTTTCGAGTTCTACTCTAATTGGAAAGCGTCCTTGTAATTCTGGAATCAAATCGCTAGGTTTAGAGACATGAAACGCGCCAGCACCAATAAAGAGCATATGTTCAGTATTAACAGTACCATATTTAGTTTGAATCATGCTACCTTCAAGTATTGGTAAAATATCTCTTTGGACGCCTTGACGAGAAACATCTTGGCCACTACTTTGATTATTTGTAGCTACTTTATCAATTTCATCAATGAAGATAATCCCCATCTGTTCTGCAAGTTCTATTGCTTCTTGATTGGCTGTTTCTTGGTCGATAAGTTCATCGGCAAAATCATCGGCTAGAATATTTCTTGCTGTTTTTACTGGCACTTCTCGTTCAACCTTTTTCTTAGGCATCAACTGATTCATCATGTCCTGCATTTGTTGATTTTGATTTGTACCAAGCATTCCTAAGGCCCCAGGATCTTGCTCTACTTTAATGCGCACCTTTTCGTCTTCGAGTTTTCCTGCTAGCAATTGCTGTCTTATTTCAGAGCGTTTAGTTTTAATTTCTTCTGTTGGTGGTTCTTCCTCATCTTCTTGGTTATTTCCAAAATTTGGAATGGCACCACCAAAAAGATTTTCTAAAGGATTATTGCCTTGTGCTGCTTTCTTCTTCATACTTGGAACTAGCAATTTAACTAATTTATCATTTGCTTTGGCCACAGCTTCATCTTTAACCATGGCTTTCTTTTGATTTTTAACTAATCTAACTGCTACGTCTACTAAATCTCTGACCATGCTTTCAACATCGCGTCCCACGTAGCCAACTTCAGTAAATTTTGTTGCTTCTACTTTGATAAACGGGGCACCAACAATTTTAGCCATGCGCCGAGCAATTTCCGTTTTACCCACACCAGTTGGCCCAATCATTAAAATATTTTTAGGCGCGATTTCTTGTTTTGTTTCTTCATCTAATAAACTTCGTCTGTAGCGATTTCTTAAAGCAATGGCTACTTTTCTTTTAGCATCATCTTGACCGACGATGTATTCATTAAGTTGAGAAACAATATCTTTGGGTGTAAGTTTAATCCCATTTGTATCCATTTTGTTACCTCCATCAATTTAACTCAAATCATGTGTAGTATTATTTTTATAGTGTTTCAACAATGATATTATCATTAGTAAAGACGCAAATGTCAGATGCTACTTTAAGACTTTCATAAGCCATTTCTTTAGCAGACAAATGTGCTGCATGGCGTTTTAATGCGCGACCAGCACTTAATGCGTAATTGCCACCTGAACCAATCGCAATAATGTCATCATCAGGTGCAATAACTTCTCCTGTACCACTCACCACTAAAATGCCACTTTTATCCATAACAATCAACATTGCCTCTAATTGGCGTAGTTGTTTATCACCACGCCATTCTTGGGCAAGCTCAACAGCTGCACGTTCTAAATTACCGCTAAATTGTTGTAATTTAGTTTCGAATTTTTCAAATAAGGTAAAGGCATCCGCGACACTTCCAGCAAATCCTGCTAAAACTTTATCATCATATAACCGTCTAACTTTTCGTGCTGTTTGTTTCATGATGACTTGTTGCCCTAGCGTCACTTGGCCATCCCCAGCCATTGCTGCTTCACCATTATGTCTTACAGCATATATTGTTGTTGCATGTATTGATGTACTCATTTAATTACGCTCCTTTTTTGCTCTAGGATGAGCATTTAAATACACTTTTCGTAATTGATCTTTTGAAACATGTGTATATCGTCCTGTCGTCGATAAATTAACATGTCCTAATAAAGACTGAACTGTCCGTAAATCTGCGCCTTGATTAAGCAAATGCGTTGCAAAGGTATGGCGTAGTTTATGAGGGTGTATGTCTGTAACACCCGCCGTACGTTTTACAATATCATTTAACACATAGCGCACACCACGTTCAGTTATCGGTTGTCCATTCATATTTACTAATAAAAATGGATGGTCATTCTGTTTTACAGGACCAAATTCTAATAAGTATTGTTCTATGCTTTGCTTACAAAACTCTCCAAAAGGAAGAAAACGCTCTTTGCTCCCTTTTCCTAGCACTTTAACTCCTGGCAATGTTAAATCAATGTCCATTTTCTTAATATGGACAAGTTCTGAAACACGCATTCCAGTAGAATAAAGCAATTCTAATATTACTCGATCACGTAATCCCTTTTTAGCATCGTGTAATACCGTTTCAAAAAGTGCATCCATTTCTGCCTCATAAAAAAATTGTGGTAAGTACTGCTCTTTTTTAGGGTGTACTAACTGCACAAATGGATTAATAACAGTTTCGTCCTGTGTCATCCAATATTCATAGAACGAACGCAACGTCGAAATTTTGCGTGAAACTGTTGTTCTTTTCAAATTTTTATTATACAAGTAACTCAAATAATTTCTAGCATCTTTATATTCAAAGGTTGATAAAGTCAACATCTCTTGTGCTAAAAATTCATTGAATTGCATCAAATCATCATGATAGGACTTAATCGTATGGTCGGAGAAATTTCTTTCTACTTTTAACATATATAAAAACGCTTTCTGAATCTCGTTCAACAAAAATCCCCTCCATCATATGCATTGTAGCATATTACATGAAGGGGGCTAAAATAATTTGATATTTTATTCAAAATTTTTTGAGAATTTGTCAAAATTAGTTTACAATTTAAGACTTGTTTTTGTATAAATTATAATGTTTTTTTATACTTTTCAAGATATTCTAATGCACGGTTTGCAAGTGTTTCATACCGCTCTTTTTTATCTTTTATACGCTTTTCAAGCACCGGCAATAAGCCAAAATTAGCATTCATTGGTTGGAAGTTTTTGTCATTTTTCGCATGCGAAATATAATAAGCCATGCTACCAATCATCGTTTCTCTAGGGAAAATCACTTCACCTTTTGCAAGTAATTTATGTGCTAAATTGACGCCAGCAACAAGACCACTCGCCGCACTTTCAACATATCCTTCAACACCAGTCATTTGACCAGCAAATTGTATGTGTTCATTCCCAATAAGTTCATATTTTTCATTGAGTACATCTGGCGAATTAATAAAAGTATTTCTATGCATTACACCATATCTTACAATTTCAACATTTTCTAACCCTGGAATTAATTGAATAACCTCTTTTTGTGCGCCCCATTTCAAATGCGTTTGGAACCCTACAATATTGTAAAGCGTTCCTGCGGCATCATCTTGTCTGAGTTGCACAACTGCAAATGGGCGTTTCCCAGTCTTAGGATCTTCTAACCCAACCGGCTTCATTGGACCAAATAGTAATGTTTTACGCCCACGTTCTGCCATAACTTCAAATGGCATACATCCTTCAAAATATTTTTCTTTCTCAAATTCATTAACTGGCGCAACTTCTGCTGCTAATACTGCATCATAAAAACGGTTGAATTCTTCTTCAGTCATCGGACAATTTAAATAAGCAGCTTCACCTTTGTCATAACGTGATTTTAAGTATACTTTGTCCATATCAATTGAATCTTTTTCAATGATAGGTGCAGCAGCATCATAAAAATAAAGTTGATCTTTACCAGTTATATTAACGATTTCTTGCGCTAAACTTGAAGTTGTCAATGGTCCGGTGGCAATAATTGAATGCCCGTCAGGAATTTGTGTTATTTCTTCATTTAATACAGTTACATTGGGATGACTGCGTAATGCGTCGGTAACATAACCAGCAAAATCATGTCTATCTACTGCTAATGCACCCCCAGCAGGGACTTTAGCCTGATCCGCTGCTTTAATTATTAACGAATCAAGCCTTCTCATTTCTTCTTTTAACACGCCTACCGCATTTGTTAATGCATTTCCACGTAAAGAATTGGAACACACGAGTTCAGCAAATTTATCTGTATGATGCGCTGGTGTTTGTTTCACTGGTCTCATCTCTATTAAATTGACATTAATCCCGCGTTGGGCTAATTGATACGCAGCTTCAGAACCTGCAAGTCCAGCACCAATCACATTGACTGTTTGTGTCATTTCAATCCTCCTATTTTAGCCATACTTTATTTTTAGGCTTTATTGATAATACTATTTTTGAGCTTCTTCTTGATAATCACAATTAGAACAAACTACTTGACTACTGCGTCCTTTTTTCTTCTCTACTAAATAATGCTCACATTTTGGACAGTCTCTTCCAATTGGTTTATCCCATGAAATAAAATCACATTCTGGATAATTAGAACAACCATAAAATATGCGATTTTTCTTAGATTTTCTTTCAACAACATCGCCTTTTTTACAAGTTGGACATGTAACACCAATTGTTTTAACAATTGCTTTAGTGTTACGGCAATCTGGAAAATTAGAGCATGCCATAAATTTGCCATAACGCCCCATTTTAATGACCATTGGAGACCCACATACTTCACAATCCTCGCCAGCAGGTTCATCTTTAATTTCTATTTTTTCCATTTCTTTTTCTGCTCTAGCGACATCTAGTTTAAAACTATTATAAAAGTCATCAATAACCTTGCGCCACTTCATATCGCCTTCCGCAATTTTGTCTAATAATGTTTCCATATTAACTGTAAATTCAACATCAATGATTTCAGGGAAGTATTCTTTCACTTGCTCATAGACAATTTCACCTAATTCTGTAGGCACAAAACGCTTACTATCTAATTTGACATAGTTACGTTTTTGGATTGTGTCTATTGTTGGCGCATATGTTGAAGGTCGACCGATTTTTAATTCTTCTAACGTTTTGACTAATCTAGCTTCGGTATAACGTGGAGGTGGTTGAGTAAAGTGTTGTGCTGGCTCTATTTGAGTTGCAGTAACTTTATCTCCTTCTTTAAGATTTGGCAATTTATTTTCTTTATCATTTTCTTTATCGTCTTTTGCTTCTACGTATAATGTCATAAAGCCTTTAAATTTAATCGTTTGACCGTTCGCTCTAAATTTAATGTCATTTTGCGTTACATCTAAGGCAACGGTATCAAGTATCGCTGGGGCCATTTGGCTTGCAACAAAACGTTCCCAAATTAATTTGTACAAACGATGTTGATCTCTTGATAAATATGATTTCATTTCATTAGGCGTACGCATTGCACTTGTAGGACGAATTGCTTCATGGGCATCTTGGTCCCCCTGTTTACCTTTGGCTTGACGCTTAGATACATAATTGCTGCCATAATTCTCTGTAATATATGATTTAGCTTCATTTTTAGCAGCGTCTGATATTCTAGTAGAATCTGTACGCATATATGTGATTAAACCAACAGTACCTTGCCGTTTTAAATCTATACCTTCATATAATTGTTGTGCAATCATCATTGTTTTACGCGCTTTGAAATTTAATTTACGCGCTGCTTCTTGTTGCAATGTTGAAGTTGTAAAAGGTTGTGCTGGATTTCTAGTTTTTTCCTTTTTATTCACATTTGTTATTTCAAACTGGTCACCATCTAATTTAGCAGTTACTTTATTAACGTCATCTTTGTTTTGTAATTTAAATGGTTTATTTTTATAATGTAAAAATTTAGCCGTGAATTTGGATTTTTGATATCTAAATTCACCTTCAATTGTCCAATATTCTTCTGGTTTGAAATTGTGAATTTCATTTTCACGGTCTATGACTAATCTTAAAGCAACAGATTGTACACGCCCTGCTGACAATCCTTTTTTTACCTTTTTCCACAATACAGGTGAAATGTTATATCCTACAAGTCGATCTAAAATACGTCGTGCTTGTTGCGCATCAACTAAATCCATTTCAATATCTCGTGGATGTTTAAAGCTTTCTTTCACCGCATCTTTTGTAATTTCATTAAATACGACTCTATTTTCTTTTGAATCTTCAAGTTCTAATATGTTTGATAAATGCCAAGCAATCGCTTCACCTTCACGGTCGGGGTCACTAGCAAGAAAAACCTTTTTAGCTTTTTTCGCATGTTTCTTTAATTCCTTTACTACCGGCCCTTTACCGCGTATCGTTATATATTTCGGTTCAAAGTTATCATCAACATCCACGCCCATTTGGCTACGTGGTAAGTCACGTACGTGTCCCATTGAAGCGATAACTTTATATTTTTTACCTAGATATTTTTCAATGGTTTTTGCTTTTGCAGGCGATTCAACAATGACTAAATTATCTGCCAAAGTGATTTCCCCCTCGCTGAACTAATTACTAAAGATAAATGATAAACGCTTAATTTTGTTTTTGTCAATCTTTTAATGTTCTATTTTTCATTTTATAACGATATTGTTAAAAAAATTGCATAAATTAAGATACTATATTTTTTCTATCTGAGCACACATTATTTAATAATTTCAAAAAACTTTATTAATATCATAATCCATTAAAATATCTTCAGCTCCTGTAACAATACACGCTCCTTCTCGTGCACGATATAAATTACCTTGTGTAAGTGGATTAAATAGATCTCCTGGAAGAACATAAACATTTCTATTTTGGTCAAGTGCATGTGCGATTGTAATCTGACTACCACTACGTTTTTCAGCTTCGGTAATCAGTACACCTTTAGAAATACCGCTTATTAAGCGATTTCGTTGTGGAAAATGATATTTCGTTACTGGTTCGAAAGGTAAATATTCACTGATTGATAAGTGATGAGCTTCAATTTTTTGACGTAAAATATATGTTTCTTTAGGATAATGTGTGAGATGTCCAAATCCAAGCACTGCGATTGTCGCATGATGGTGTTGTATAGCTAATTCGTGTGCCATGCTATCGGCTCCTTTGGCTAAACCTGAAACAATCGTGAAACGACGATTAAATTGGCTAAATAAAAAGTCTAAAGCCTTGTAGGAATAACTTGTGGCTTTACGAGAACCGACAACGGCTAATGTAGTGTTTGAATTAAGGAGTGAGATATCACCACGATAAAATAGGATTAGTGGAAAATCATAAATTTCTTTTAATAAGGTAGAATAACATTGGCTATTGATAGTGATAAATTTGACAGAGGCATCGTATAATGATGTTAAAATATAATCTTCAGAAATCCGTCTGTATTGTGCAGCTATGTCTCCGAACCATTTTTTAATTTCTGTCTTCGATAATAAATTAAGTAAATCATCCTCTGAAAATGATAAAAAGTTAGGGTACGCATGTATAAGCCGTTGAAATTGAGGCGCTTGTATACCACTATAACGTAATTTTAATAAAACAATATCGTCCACTAGGCCACTTCCTTTTTTACTCATTATAACTTGCCAATGCAACAATCTATATCTCAATTGTTTAACAATTCTAGCTTTAATTTAATCTAATTGAAACGAGTAAAAATGCTTATTTCTATATCAGTTTCTTCTATATAAATGACTGATTGTGATGCATCTACATAAAATAAACAGTCTAAAAATAAAAGTAACAGATTAAAATTGTGATGCCAAAACCTTTTCTTCAATATTATCTCCACAATATAGTTAATATGATATGAAACATCATTTGAAAGTATTAAAATTGAAGTTTCTATTGGCAGCCTATATTGACTCTTATTCATAAAGCACCTCATTCATTTAGTTTATAAATGAGACAAAAAGGCCTTATTTTAAAGGGTCCCCAACAAAGAGGCTTTCAAAAAGAAATTCGACAAACAAAGCAAGTTGGGGTGGGGCCCCAACAAAGAGAATTTCGAAATGAAATTCGACAAACAAAGCAAGTTGGGGTGGGGCCCCAACAGAGAGGATTTCGAGAAGAAATTCGACAAACAAAGCAAGTTGGGGTTCGGCTATCTTCTATACAAGTCGATAATTCAAAGTCTTGTAAATAAAGAAGAACCTAAAACTTAATGATTGTGTTTTAGACTCTTAACTAAATATTGGCAGTAGTTGACTGGATTGAAAATGCGCTTATAATAAGCTTATTTTAATTCTAGTCCATTTTATAAATTGTCCTATTTTCTTGAATAGAATTTATATAACCATGGTCGCAAAGGCTTAATGAAATCGCCAATATATTCCTCTACAAACGCATTAAAGCCTTTTTTAAATTGTTGCACACCATAATCCTCCGCCTGTGAACTAAAATCACCTGTTATACCATAAAAATTATAACGATGAATATGATGAGACTTGGCAAAACAAATCATATCCCATTGTAAACGATATGCCCCCATATATTGGTTATATTTAGGATTTGAACCACTTGATAAATAATACATCTCATGATTGTTATAGACATATAATGCAGCTGCTAAATCAAGAATATTACCATCTTCCTGTTGTAAATCTTGAGTTTTAGCAATATTTTTATCGATACTCGCTAATTGTTGTGTTAACTGTTGATATTTTGTTTTACTTTTCTTAGAATTTGGATTAATTTCTAAAGTTTCTTTTACATCGTTTAATAATACTATTAATTTTTGTCGTTGTTTTTCAAGCCGCGTCAAATAATCAGTTAAATTGATATACGCTAATTTAATGCATCCATTGTCATGATAAATCTTTTGCATTTCTTCAAAGTATGACTCTTCTCTGAAATTGAAGCCATGTTTTTCTTCAGCCATTTTAAACAATCGATAAAATCTATCCGTCTCTTCTATAGGTAAGGTAATGACTTCAACACCCATTTCAAAGGTTTTGTTAATATTACGTCTTGTTTGATACGACATTTCTTTTAACAATTGATCTTCAGATTTTTGTTGTAAATTAAGTACTGAATGCCATCTAATTTGGCTCATATCGGAGTATCCAACGCTAAAACCTTGATGTTCATATCCTAAACGATGCATCGTATCAATCAACTTTTCATTGTTATACGTATGAATAATTTCCCCCTCTGCATTACGAATATTTTCTAAAATATAAGGGTCAATAAGAACAAATAAACCACGCTGTTTCTTTAGGTAGCGCGTAAGATGCTTAAAGAAAAATTTAACAAGCGATAAGTCATTATAATCCATCACAGGTCCACGATGACTATAAAAATATTTAAATATTTTGAGTACCCGTGCTTCTGTTAATAGACATGCTGCTATAACTTCCCCATAAATATTTTTCACACCAACGAGATGAACGCCTTTATGCTGCTGCTTACGATATTCATATAGTTGTATTGATTGAGTATAATGTGAAAAGTGTTTTGATACATAGGTATTAAACTCCTCACAAGTCAAAGTTGTAAAATTCATGCTGCACCTTCTTAATTATCGTAATATATATATATATATTACGATATATTCAAAAATTAATACATATACATATTTAATTAAAAAATGCCCAACAAAAAAACAGATAGATGGCTTATTAGTCATCTATCTGCTAATCAAATATTATCTTTATTAGACAGTTATTTATCTATTGTTAATAATTGTTCATAAATGCCTGCTTCTTTAGCAGCTGCAATTAATGTTGTACCAATTTCAGATGGTGTATCAGCTGTTTTCACGCCACAGCTATTTAATGTTTTAATTTTTTCAGCTGCAGTTCCTTTTCCTCCTGAAATAATTGCACCAGCATGTCCCATACGTTTTCCTGGAGGGGCCGTTTGACCACCAACAAAACCAACAACTGGTTTAGTCATATTTGCTTTAATCCATTCTGCTGCTTCTTCTTCCGCAGTACCACCGATTTCACCAATCATAACAACCGCTTTAGTTTCTTCGTCATCATTAAATGCCTTAAGTACATCGATAAAGTTTGTTCCATTAACTGGGTCACCACCAATGCCTACAGCAGTTGTTTGACCAATACCTTCTTCAGTTAATTGATGAACTGCTTCGTAAGTTAATGTCCCAGACCGTGATACGACACCAACATGACCTTTTTTATGAATATAGCCTGGCATAATACCAATTTTACATTCATCAGCAGTAATAACGCCTGGACAGTTTGGTCCAACTAGACGCGTTTTTCTGCCTTCTAAATATCGTTTCACTTTGACCATATCCACTACAGGAATATGTTCCGTGATACAGATTACCATATCTAAATCGGCATCTGCTGCTTCTAAAATAGAGTCTGCTGCAAATGGAGCTGGTACGTATACTACAGATACGTTAGCACCTGTCTCTTGTTTAGCTTCAGCTACAGTGTTATATACTGGTACGCCTTCAACAACTTGTCCACCTTTACCTGGTGTTACCCCTGCGACAATTTGTGTACCATAATCAAGCATTTGTTTTGTATGGAAAAGGGCAGTAGACCCTGTAATACCTTGCACCATTACTTTAGTATTCTTATCTATAAATACACTCATCTTAGTGTTCCCATCCTTTCCTTACGCTTCTTTAACAAGCTTAACAATTTTTTGAGCACCTTCAGCCATAGTAGCTGCTGGCTCCATTGCTAAACCTGAATCATTTAAAATCTCTTTACCGCGTTCAACATTCGTACCTTCTAAGCGCACAACTAATGGTAAAGTTAATTCTACTTCTTTCACAGCTGCTACAATACCTTCTGCAATAACGTCACATTTCATAATTCCTCCGAAAATGTTTACAAAGATACCTTTAACATTGTCATCACCTAAGATGATTTTAAAAGCTTCAGTAACTTTTTCTTTCGTAGCACCGCCACCTACGTCTAGGAAGTTAGCTGGATTTCCACCAAAATGATTAATTGTATCCATTGTTGCCATTGCTAAACCAGCACCGTTAACCATACAACCGATATCTCCATCTAATGCGATGTATGATAAGTCATATTTAGATGCTTCGATTTCTTTTGGATCTTCTTCTTCTAAGTCACGCAATTCTTGAATATCTTTATGTCTGAATAATGCATTATCATCAAAGTTAATTTTAGCATCTAAAGCTAATACTTCACCGTCTCCAGTTGTTACCAACGGGTTAATTTCCACAATAGAACAATCTTTTTCTACAAATACGTTATATAAAGAAATTAAAAATTTTGCAGCTTTGTTGATAGATTCTTTAGGAATATTAATATTAAATGCAATTCGACGCGCTTGGTAAGGCGATAAACCTACCACTGGGTCAATCGTTTCTTTAAAGATTTTTTCTGGTGTTTTTGCAGCTACTTCTTCAATTTCAGTACCGCCCTCTTCAGAAGCCATTAAAGTGATACGATCGGTTGCACGGTCAATAACAAAACCAACATAATACTCTTTTTGAATATCGCAACCTTGTTCTATATATAAGCGTTTCACTTCTTTACCTTCTGGACCAGTTTGATGCGTCACCAATTGTTTACCTAATAATTCATTTGCGTATGTTTCAACTTCAGAAAGTGATTTAGCAATTTTAACACCACCTGCTTTACCTCTACCCCCAGCGTGGATCTGTGCTTTAACCACATATACATCTGAATTTAATTCTTTCGCTTTTTCCACTGCTTCTTTAGCAGTAAATGCGACACGTCCTTCTGGAACAGCTACGCCCATAGAACGAAATATTTCTTTACCTTGATACTCGTGGATATTCATCTTCCATCCTCCTGTTTCTTAGGTTAAGTTCTACTCAATTATAAAAAATGAAAGCGCTATTGTAAACTGTAAGTCATTTACTTTTTGCAATTTATTTAAAATTCTAATAATTATAACATAGATTTAACTGGTTCAAAGGTTCTTCGGTGTATAGGTGTAACACCATATTGTTCTAAACCTGCTAAATGTGCTTTTGTACCATATCCTACATTTTTATCAAATCCATAATGTGGATATACTTGTGCGTAGTCACGCATTAAATGATCACGATATTCTTTTGCCATAATACTCGCTGCAGCAATGGATACACTTTTGGCATCTCCTTTGATGATAGCTGTTTGTGAAATCGTACTATCTATTGACATTGCATCAATTAATAAATGTGTTGGACGAACTTGTAGTTGATTAATAGCACGTTGCATCGCTACTTGCGTTGCTCTATAGATGTTTAATTGATCAATTTCAGCTGCTGAAGCAATTCCATAGGCATAACCCCTAACATTAGCCATTAAATCTTGATTCAGCTGTGCTCTATTAACCGCCGAAACTTTCTTTGAATCATTTAATCCTAAATAATGATGATTTGCATTTAAAATAACCGCACATGCAACTACTGGCCCAGCTAATGGACCTCGACCTACTTCATCGATACCACATATTATAGCGTCTGGTTGTTGCTGCAATATTTCTTGTTCATACTTCATCATTCTTTGATAATCCTGCTCTAACTTTAACTCTTTTTCAAGTTGGCGCTGTCTAACACGAATTGCTTGCTTTACACCTTTACGTTCATCAAGGTGTAAAGCATGATTTGAAAGTGCTTCTAATGTTGTTACCTTATTTAACTGCGCTTTAGCTTCTTTAATCGTTATTTTCATGTTCAATATCCCTTTTCATTTCTGAATATAAATCAAAACAGTAGGTACCCATTTTGGCATTACGTAAATCATTAATGAGCAATTCAATTACCGCTTCATAATCGACCTCGTTCCCTTTTTGTAATAATCCTCGACGCCGTCCAATTGCATCAAACCATTCCAAAATTGCTGCGTCTTCTTCTACAGAAATATGATAATGTTGGCGCAGTGTTTCGATATCATGTTGGATAAGAAAATTAAGTCCGAAGATAGCTACATCATCTAAATGTACAATACTATCTTTGATTGCACCTGTTAAGCTGAGCTTTTTACCTACAAGTTCATCTTCAAATTTTGGCCATAAAATACCTGGTGTATCAAGTAATTGCAATACTTTTCCAACTTTAATCCATTGTTGTTGCTTTGTAACACCTGGTTTATTACCTGTTTGCGCAATATTTTTGCGCGCGAGTTTATTAATTAATGTCGATTTCCCTACATTGGGTATGCCTACAATCATTGCCCTTATTGCTCTTGGTTTAAGACCTTTAGCTTGTTCTTTCGCAAATTTATCTTTGGTTGCTTCGATCGCTGCTGCTTCAACACCTTTTAAATTTTTACCATGTTTTGCATCTACAGCAACTGGATAGAATCCTTGTTCAACAAAATAGTGTTCCCACTTTGACATTTCTTTTAAGTTAGTCATATCTTTTTTGTTTAAAATAACCACACGTGGCTTTTGTTTGATGACATCATCTATCATTGGATTTCTTGAGCTATATGGTATTCTTGCATCTACTAATTCAAACACCACGTCTACTTTTTTTAGTTGTTCCGTCACTTCCCTTTTTGCTTTTGCCATGTGTCCTGGATACCATTGTATTGCCATCATTGTCACCTTACTTCCTATGTATTGTTAACTGTTTGATTAAACTGTATATTCACAGTGCTTCCCAACATTGAGAAAGAATTTATGTCAACTATCACTTTTATTTTATAGAATTTAACTGTAATAGTAAAAATTTAATGTTATGTTTAAATGCATATTCCTAAGTACAAATACTTTTCATCGTAACCAGCATCCCCTACAATTTAAACAGAGTCACAAAATCACAATAACAAATTGACTTAATCGAGGCTAAGTTATGACAAAAAAGTTACTCATGATTATGCTATTTTTAACACTTGCTATTATTGGACATACATATATTCTTTACCGCTTCATTCACGATGGTATTTTGTTTACTGGTCCAAATGATGGCATAGAACAAATGATTCCAATGCAAATGTATCTATATGACAAATGGAGTCAAGGTCAATTTTTCTATGCTACTGACTTTGGTCTAGGAGGAGACTTTTTTAGCGATTTAAGTTACTATTTTTCAACTAATTTATTGTTCATTATAAATGCCATCATAATATATATTACTAACTTAATAGTATCGTTACCTACCGGAAATGTTACTTTTTGGACCATAAATGCAATTGTTATATCAATTGTCAAAGCTACAATTGCGATGCTTGTTACATATTTATTTAGTATGCGAATTGTTAAACATCGAGTGAACAGTAGTTTAATTGCTTTTCTCTTTGTTATGTCACCATTGTATTATCGTTTTACTGTCTATTGGCCATTCTTTAGTGATGTATTTATCGGATTACCTTTATTACTTTATGCAATCGAACACATGCTACAACAAAAAAAGATAGGTCTGTTAATTTTAGCCATTACCATCATCATGATAAATAACTTTTATTTCGCCTATTACTTTTTACTCATTGGTGCAGGGTATTTGCTTATTCGCATCACCTTTCCACATAAAGATGATAGGATGAAACGCATAACAGCTTTATGGTTATCTGTATTGTGCGCGTTTCTAGGTTTAGCTAATGCCTTATTTATGTTTTATTATAGTGCTCAAAGTTATATTAACAATCGCCGTATTCCATATAAAGATCATGTTCCTGTATTCGAATCTTTAAATATTAATAATAATATCTTTATTGACAATTACTTAATCATCTTGTTATTTATCACGATACAAGCATTGCTAACATTTAAACTATATAAGCACTATTATTTTAGACTTTTTGCATTTTTAACGTGTATTACTATCCTTTTTAATTTTATGCCTATCGTAGATCAAATATTTAATGGTTTTTCGGCACCACAAAAACGTTGGCATTTTTTACTAGCGTTTAATTCTGCGATGGTTATCGGGCTGTTTATAAAATATTTTAGTACAATTCGTATAAAAACGTATATATGGACAAATATTGTAGCACAATTAGCTGTTTTTATTAGCGTCATTGTTTATCATCAATATGTCCCTTGGTTAGTTTTAGTGCCCATAGTTTCTTTGATTGGATTATTCACTCTAATCATAAAAGATGCTACATCACGTTTAATAATAAAGCAGATTTATGTATTTTCCATTATTTCATTAAGCATTCTTGTTTCTGCTGTTTTTATTAAAAATCAAATTTATTTTAAAGATCACGAACAGCGTGCGAATAATATGTATATCCATTCTAGCCTATACAATTCTGAGTTACAACGGCAGCTTTTATCATATATGACACATACAAAAGAGCCATGGGAGCGCATTGATTGGCGTGTCAATGAGCAAGATAATACACCTATGTATCAGAAGTTTAAAGGCTTAAGTCTGTATTCAAGTATTTTTCATCATAATATTTTAGATTTATATTATGATGACTTGAAAATTAATTTAGCCGAAGAATCATTAAGTCGTTATCAATCTACTAATGGACGTCAAAATATTGCAAGTTTATTCTCTGTTCGTTATATGATGTTAAAAGATTATCAAAATAATTTACCTGCCTATTTTCAAAAGATAAAATCAAGTGGACAATATGCCATATATGAAAATAAATTGAATTTACCTGCAGTGAAAGTGACCAACCATCTTTATAATGACCAGTCAATAAAAACTTCGATTGATAGAGAACATGCCATGTTAGATGGTGTCATTGTACATAATGGTGGAAACAATTATCGTAAGCACAGTAAAAATTTATTAAATAAAGTTTCACAATCATCCCAACATATTCAATGCTTATCTAATAAACATATAAAAGTAAACAGCCAACAAGGTGGCACGATTAAATTACATTTACCCAAATCAATACGTCAACACTACACTGATTTTTATCTCACTATGTATATTAAACGTGGTCAACCCGATAGTAATTATAGTGTAGCTATCAATGGTTATGTTAATCACAGGTTGTATAATCAATCTACGTATCGCACAGGCGTCAACATACAATTGTATCGCACGCAACCTGATGAGAATGGTAATATTAGCATTCAGCTCACACCTTCTGGTACATTTGATATGAAGTTAATTTCGTTACATGGTGAAAATTATCATAAGTTAGTTCAGACGCATCGTCAAGCTAATTTTGACCATCGTTATCAAGATATTCACGATGGCGTTCGTATTACTTTAGCTCCACATTCACAAGGAATGGCGGTTGTTAATATACCTTATCGTAAAGGTATGATGGCGTATGTAGATGGTAAACGTATCAATCCAATCAGAGTAAACACCATGATGACAGGTATTCCTGTTAAGAAAAGTACAACTTCAATTATCATTAAATATTTACCACCACATTGGATAGTCATGCTGCTGTTATCATCAATAAGTATCCTTTGTAGCATAATGATCACACGTATTTTCACTAAAAAAAGGAAAGATGAGGAATAACGTGATGCAAAAAAGAACTGTTCAAGCGATGAAGACATTTGTAATAATCACTTTAATCTCATTTATAGCAACACTAATCATTTATTTTCCTTTTATTAAAGATTGGATAAGTAAGGGATATGTATTTAGTGGTGTTGGTGATGGTTTTAGACAAATGATGCCTTTTCAAATGTATTTATATGAACATTACACACAATTAAAAGGATTTTATGATCACTCATTTGGTTTGGGTGGCGATTATGTTAAAAGTCTTGCCTATTATTATTCGCTATCGCCAACAATGTGGTGTAACTTTATCATGATATGGTTGGGCGAACGCTTATTACATTGGAATCCTCATGTCATTGGATTTTGGCCATTCAATCAACTTATTGTTGCTTTAGGTCGTTCACTATTGACATTTATTTGTGCATTTTATTATTTTAGATATTTAAAATTAAAACAAGCACCCTTGATGATAGCCACGATTTTATATGGCGCATCAACTGTTGGTCTTTATTATAATTTCACGTGGTCATTTTATGGAGATTTATTAATTTTTTTACCACTCTCATTGTGGGGGATGGAAAGATTTTTTCAACGTGGTAAGATAGGCGTTTTTATCGTCGCAATAGCTATAACATTATTTTCTAATTTCTATTTTAGTTATTATCAAGCGATTGTTTTAGGAATATATTTCTTATTACGTATTATTTTTGAATATCGCTATGATATCGTTACACGTTGGCAAAAGTTTTATCTACTTATGTTTGGTACGATACTAGCACTATTTTCAAGTATCATTGGCTTTTATACGGGAGTATCATCCTTTTTAAATAATGACAGACAACAAAACTCTGATTTTAAAATCAGTCTGTTTACTGATTTAACACAGGATAATTATTATATTTTTTCTAATGGCTTTTACATCACAATTTCGATTATTGCACTTGTCGCTTTGTTGAGCTTCAAGTTGTATAAGCATTATTATTATAAATTATTCGCAATCATCACTTGGTTTTTATTAATCGGATCATTAACACAATATTTTGATAGCGCATTTAATGGCTTTTCATTGCCTCAAAGGCGTTGGGTATACTTCTTAGTGCTTTCAACAAGTGCTTTAATAGCTTTATATATCCAACATATATCAGAATTATCGATAAAACAGTATTGCTTTGCTGCTATTCCTGTATTTATCTTTGGCTTATGTCGATATCTATTTGCGGAACATTTTGTCAATTGGATGCTAATCTCACTCATACTTATTATTATCTTAGCCTTGTTAGTTTGGAGAAAAAAATGGCTTTATCATCCATTGGTTTTACTTGGTATCGTTGTCATCTTCTTTGTTCAACAAGTCGTGATGACAATTGAATCAAGTAAACGTACGATAGGTCCATACTCAACGACGATGTCAACAATCACAGATCCAAGTTATTATAATACGAAGCTTGCAAAAGTAATTCAGCAGATTAATCACAAAAATAACAATCCACTACATCGTATTGATTATATGTCATTCTATGCTTTAAACTCACCATTTATTTATCATTATAACGGCATATCCTTATATTCAAGTATTTTTGATGGAAGTATCTTAAACTACTATGATCATCTTATGCAAATCAATATGCCGGTTGATAAAAATAGTACATATCGTTATTTGAGTAATCGTGCGAATTTAGAAGCACTCTGGAATGTTCAAGATCGTTTTAGACATCCAAATGATCTCAATATACCCTATGGATTTAAAAAGATAGACACTATTAAATACGGTAATGATACATTAATCCATTCTAAAAACACAATAAACTATCCTGCAGCCCATGTAACAAATAAAGTATTTAATGCGTCTGATTTAAAATCACCGTTAGATAGAGAGCAAGCCATGTTACAAGGCATCGTCCCTAGCGATGCTTCAATTAAAGCAAACACAGCGTTTAAAGCTAATCAAAATTTAATAGATGAAGCAAAGCGGTCTACTCATAATGCAACTTGGCAAAATCATTCTCATTTAAAAGTAGATAAAAATAACGGTGGCGTTACGTATACCTTACCTAAAAACGTAGCTAAAAAATATAAAGATTTATATGTTGAAATGGATGTTGAGTTGCTCACACCTGATAAAAATCATGAAGTTGGTGTAAATGAATATGCGCAAAATCGTAATGAATTAACATACAAATATCGTCGTTTTGTTACACCCGTCACGATGCGTGTAAAAGCGTCTGATAAGCTAAATATACATCTATCTCAAGGAACTTATCGCTTATCAGTTAAAGGAATATATGGCGAAGATTACTCGTCCTTGCAACAATCAGCAAAAGACTTAAAAGCTGTTAGTGTAAAAGAAAATAAAAACGGTTATACGATTTCGAAATCAAAATCAACATCTGGCTATGTCGTTCTCCCTATGGTTTATGCAGATGGCATGAAGGCTACTGTAAATGGTCGCCACGAAGATGTTAAGAAAGTGAATGGTATTATGACAGCAATTCCAGTTAACAAAGGAGACACACATATCAGATTAACCTATACACCTCCACACTGGCATTTACTTTTCATCATGAGTATACTTGGAATATTTTTAAGTATTGCATTTCGTTTTTGGGTTAAAAGAAAAGTATAACAAACCGGGACAGAAAACCTAAAATTTATAAGGAGCGGCACAGATTCATAATCAAGTCTGTTCCGCTCCTTATTATAGGACTAAATATTAACATGTATCTGTGACTTTTTATTCTATGAGCACTTTTATAGCCTATTTCAAATTGAAAAACTTCCAGCCTCTGCAAACCATACATGAGGCTGGAAGTTCTTGTATATGACAAGCATTACACTAACCCTTGTCTTATCATTACCTTCGATATGCTGATTAACGAATTTCTTGGATTCTAGCAGCTTTACCACGTAAATTACGTAAGTAGTATAATTTAGCACGACGAACTTTACCACGACGTTTAACTTCGATTTTTTCGATTTTTGGCGTGTGTAATGGGAAAGTACGTTCCACACCAACACCTGAAGAAATTTTACGAACTGTAAATGTTTCAGAAATTCCTCCACCACGACGTTTAATTACAACACCTTCGAAAACTTGGATACGTTCACGTGAACCTTCAATAATACGTACGTGTACACGTAAAGTGTCACCTGTACGGAATGAAGGTAAATCTGTACGTAATTGTGATTTTGTTACTGCTTCAATTAACTTATGATTACTCATTATAATTTCTCTCCTTCAACCTATGTTCTTGCCTAGACAAAAGTATAGCAGCGGATCATAGTGATTTTTAGTGTCTTTTCACACTTAAACTATGTTAGCACATGGTCAGCCTTTTTTCAATTGCTTTTTAAAGCTTTCTATTATTTCTTTATCTTGTTCACTTAGAGGATAAGCCATTAATAAATCCGGACGCTTAAGATATGTGCGTATAAGTTTTTGTTTGTGTCTCCATTTTTCAATGTGTGCATGATTTCCTGATAATAATACGTCGGGTACAGTCATACCTTGAAATTCTCTTGGACGCGTGTATTGCGGGAATTCTAGTAAGCCATCTGAAAACGAGTCGTCTTGATGAGATTGTTGGTTACCAAGGACACCAGGAATTAAGCGCACAATAGCGTCCGTCATAGTCATAGCTGGTAGCTCACCACCTGTTAAGACATAATCACCCATAGAAATTTCATCTGTAACAAGATGTTCTCGAATACGTTCATCATATCCTTCGTAATGACCACAAATAAAGACAATATGCTCAGTCGAGCTTAGTTCTTGCGCAATCTTTTGTGTAAATGGACGCCCTTGAGGACACATCAGGATAACACGTGTCTCATCATTATGCTGAATATCTTTCATTGCATTGAACACAGGTTCTGGCTTCAGCACCATACCTTGCCCACCACCAAAAGGGTAGTCATCAACTTGATTATGTTTATTGACTGCATAATCTCTAAAATTAATTGTATTCACATTGATGATTCCTTTATCCTGTGCACGTTTTAAAATCGAATGGTTAAGCACGCCTTCAAACATTTCGGGGAATAACGTTAAATAATCAATTTTCATTAATCTAACAACCCTTCTAACGGTGTGATCATAATCGTTTTATTTTCAATATCAACATCTTTAACTACATCAGCAATATAAGGAATCATATATTCCTTATCGCCTTTTACTACCCAGACATCATTCGCACCGGTTTCAATAATATTTGTGACACGCCCAATAGGTATTTCTCCATTAAAAACCGTACATCCTATGATGTCAGAATAATAAAATTCATGCTCTGCTAATTCAATGCCTTCATGATCTCGCTCTTGATACAAATAGTCACCTTTATATGATTCAACATCATTGATATTATCAAATCCTTCAAATTTTAGCATGTGGAAGCCTTTATGAATACGATATGATGTCACTGTTAACTCAACATTGTCGTTATTGTGCTTTAAGGTTAATACTTCTCCTGGTTGAAAACGCGTATCTGTAAAATCAGAATGAGATTTTACTTTTACTTCGCCCTTAATACCATGCGTATTTACAATCTGTCCAACTTCAACTTGCATTATCTTCGCTCCCTCGGTCATTAAAGTTATGAACGCCGCTAACTATATACTTTTACCTTTTTAAAATAGGCCGAGACAGTTATGTTTGTCCCGGCCTTTATAAAATTCAGCAATTATAGTACAAGCTAATTATTTAGCGTGTTTTTGTTCGTCAAATTTTTTCATAATACCTTCTTTTGATAAAATATTATGAACTGTATCTGTTGGTTTTGCACCATCTTTTAACCATTTTAATGCTAATTCTTCATCGATTTTAACTTCTGGTGCATTAACATGTGCTGGATTGTAAGTACCGATTTGTTCGATAATACGTCCGTCACGTGGTGCACGTGCATCTGCTACTACGATACGATAAAATGGATTTCTTTTAGAACCTAAACGTGTTAAACGAATTTTAACTGCCATTGATAAAACGCTCCTTTAAATTTCAATATTTATTTTCTACAAGAATAAATATTAACAGGTCTGTTATACTTTGTAAAGAGTTTTTTCTTTACCAATTTTAACTCTATAAATGTATCTCACTTTTTTGACCAATGTGCTATTAAAAGTGTTGTTATCATAAAGCTTAAATCATCTGTTAAATTTGAAGATAATATTATCTCAATACCATCGCTTATTAAAGTCTATTATAAATGATTAATTTTAGTTCGTGTTGCTGATTGAATACTTTTACCGATTGCTGCTCTTTTTGTATATATAATTTTTCATTAATCTGAATAGGTCGTTGATATTTTACTTTGAAGGAAGACCATGTCAGTTGATAATTTTGAAAAATATATTCACAAACAAGTTGTCCAGGCACAATATGTGCGTGTAATGGATTTTTATCATGAACAAGCCTTAAATATGTGTGTACCATCTTTGAATCAAACTGCACCGCTACCACCTTCTTTAATAAAGGTTTGCTCAATTTCAACACATACCTCTTCTTGTATAATAAGCTGTAAACAAAACTGATATTTTGTAATATTCTTGATTTGACGTTGTGATATACACGTTAAATGTGCATGGTATGACTGATCGACAATTAACTCTTTATTTTTAGCCACACGAGTTTCAGTTAATATGATTTTATCGTTAAGAAACTGGCTAAATAAATCAAAATGAGGCCATAGTTGTGCACACATCAATACAGGTACTTTGCCGGTATATTGTTGTTGGAATAAAGCGCAATATGCACGTACATCCGCTTCAATAAATTGAATGGTTTTAAAAGTGTTCTCGTTGTAAGAGGGCCGCATTACCCATTCCTCCTCCAATGCCCATTGTAGCAATGCTCGTCATCTTATCTTCCATATTAAATAAGCGTGTTATTAGCGCTGCACCACTCGCTGCGTATGGATGACCAGTCGCTATCGCACCTCCCCAAATATTGAGTTTATCTACAGGTATATGTAATTGTTGCTGACAAGCTAATACCTGTGAACTAAATGCCTCATTAATTTCAAATGTATCAATATCATTTATAGAAAAAGGCGTTTGTGATAATAATTGTTGGACAGCAGCAACTGGTCCAATGCCTAGTAAGGTTGGATCCACCCCTTTTGTTACAGCTTGCTTAAAGACGAGTCCTTCGTTAAATCCAAATCGTTTTGCGAGTTGTTTCTCTAAGACCAATATCAAAGCTGCACCATCATTTTTCATACAACTATTTCCTACAGTTACCGTTCCTCCTGGCAAAAGTGGCTTAAACCGACTAAATTTAGCCGGTGTTAATCGTGGTTTTAAACTTTCATCTTGCGCAAAAGTTTGTCCTTTTGAGTGAATCGGAACAATCTCTTTCTTAATTTTACCGTTTTGATAAAAGGATGCAGTCTTCTGATGACTGCGAAAAGCAAATTCATCTTGTTCATCACGGCTTATATGATAATGTTGCGCTACATTTTCAGCCGCTTGAATCATTGAAACATCTTGATTATCAGGTGCAAAAGAAGCACGCTCATAAAATTGCGGTAAGTTGGTATCATAAACTGATTGTGGCCTTTTAATTTTCCAAGGCGCACGACTTGTACTTTCAACGCCACCAGCTAGATATACTGACCCTGCACCACATTGAATCATCCGACATGCATAAATGACACTTTCCAACCCCGAACCACATTGGCGATCCAATGTTAAACCAGGTATGCCGTATTCTAAATTTGCCGTCAACAATGATTTACGTGCCACATTACCTCCATTCCCTACTGTATTACCAATGATAACATCCTGAATATGACCACATATATTGGGATATTTATTCTGATAAAATTGAAATAGTGGAAGTAATAATTGTTCTGGTTCTAAATGTTTAAGTTGACCCGCATACTTACCAAATGCTGTGCGTTTGGCTGCAACAATAACGGCTTCTCTCATGTCGATAATTCCCCTTTTATGTATTTTTCTTGCATCATATGCCGTGCTATTTTACCGCTTTCTGTATAAGTCATTTCTTTAACACGTTGTACGATTGAAGGTATTTCATATCTTGTCACTTTTGAAATTAAATACTGTCGAATGTCTTGGTAAGTTAATGCAACCTCTCCCGTATAAAGCAAAACTGCTACTTCACCAAATTTAGCATGCGGTCTACCAATGATGATTGCTTCATCTATATCCGGATGATTATGTAACAGCTGTTCAATACGTGCCGGATAAATATTGTTACCACCAATGATTAAACGTTCATTGTGCCGACTCATCAAATAGAGAAAGCCTTGTTTATCCACATAAGCAAAATCTCCCGTCTCTAGCCAATCAATATGATTGTAGTTTGTATGATCTATATAGCCACTGAAAGCCATTTTACTATTAATGGATAACATACCAATGCCTTGTTTATCTACGTGTGTCAACTTTATATCAACACTTTCACATATCTTTCCAACCGAATCTAATGGCGCATGACGGTTATAGTTATAACTGATAAAACTTGCTTCAGAAGTACCAAAGAATTCTACAACATGAACCGATGGCATTATATCTTGAATACGACGATAAAGTGATGTAGATAATTTTGCGCCACTGCTCAATATCGTGCCTATTGAAATATGCGACAAGTCATAAGTAAGGATTGTCGACAACATGGTAGGTACAACAAATAAGGCCATTGTTGCCTGATTTGTGGATTCAAGTGATTGAATTAATTGCTTAGCATCAAAATCATCTTGCCCGCTAAAAGTACGCCCACTATAAAGTGCATACATACATGTGTAAAGTGTTAATGAGTGCTCTATTGGCCCAGGTGCCACTAAAACATCATGATTTTGACTGATGAGTGTTTCGTTCATTTTATAAGACGCTATCCAAGAAGGTTCATTTCTGTAATAAGCTTTTGGTAACCCTGTTGTCCCTGAAGTAAAACCAATGTGCAATAACTGATTAGGCTGTTGTATTAGCGTATCATCATCATAGTATTCCGTTTTATGATAGCCTGATGCATCAATAATCATATCAATATGACATTGAGTTGTTACATCAGCAACCATAGACTGATGCCATTGCGAATTCATCATTACTGGAATACCTCCAAGTTGATGCACCATAAAATAATGTACTATTCTCACCATTGACGATGGGTGCATTAAGCCTATTCTTTTATTATGTATCGAGTAAGGTATCTCACCACATGCTTGTATTATTTTATGATTAAGTTCTTTATATGTTAAATGATTATTATTTATGATTAATGCACGATTATGAGGTTGTGTTTTACTATATTGCGTTATTTTTGTCATTGTTTCAATCATTATCATCACCATATTGTTAACTATAAATAATTTCGTGTTTACAATTATACATGATGCTATTACTTTTTGGCTAAAAAAACATACTAAGATTACAAATGGGGACATAATTCCAAAATAAGCGCATAAAATGATTTGAAATTAAAAATCGTCTTTATGCTCCTATGATAGTAGTTAAAAGCACTGAACATTGTTTTAATAGCGGTTAATATAAAAAAAGAAGCAGGCAATTTCTATTGAAAATTAATAGAAATTGCCTGCTTCAACTTGTTAACAATTATTTATTTCCAGACTGATTTTAATGGGTTTAAAATGGTAAATTCATACCTTTTAGCATATTTTGCATTTGGCTACGTTTACCCTTTTTACCCTTGCCACCACCAGTAAATTGTTTCATCATTTTCTTCATATCATTAAATTGTTTCATTAAACGATTGACCTCTTGTAATGAACGTCCAGAACCTTTAGCAATTCGCTTTTTACGTGATACGTTTAACGTTGCAGGATTTGCTCTTTCCATTGGCGTCATGGATTGAATAATTGCTTTAATATGGTCAATTTGCTTATCGTCCATATTTAACTTATTCATACCTTTCATCTTGTTCATACCAGGAATCATTTTCATAATATCATCTAGCGGTCCTAAGTTTTTTACCTGATCTAATTGGTCTAAGAAATCCTCTAACGTAAATGAGGAATCACGCATTTTTTTCTCTAAATCTTTCGCTTTTTCTTGATCAACATCTTGCTGCGCTTTTTCTATTAAACTTAGAACATCACCCATACCTAAAATACGTGAAGCCATACGTTCAGGATGGAACAGCTCTAGTCCATCCATTTTTTCACTCATACCGACAAATTTAATTGGTTTTTGTGTCACTGAACGAATAGATAACGCTGCACCACCGCGTGTGTCCCCATCTAACTTTGTTAATGTCACACCAGTTACATCTAGCTGTTCATCAAATGATTGTGCTACATTAACTGCATCTTGACCTGTCATTGCATCGACAACTAACATGACTTCATCTGGTTTAGAAATCGCTTTAACTTCTTGTAATTCATTCATTAATGCTTCATCGATATGCAAACGACCAGCTGTATCGATAATGACAAAATCTAAATGTTCCTCTTTGGCATGTTTTAAAGCATTTTCAACAATTTGTTGTGGCTTAACTTGATCACCTTCACTGTATACTGGAACATCTAGTTGTTTACCCACTGTTTGTAACTGATCTATAGCAGCTGGACGATAAATGTCTCCTGCTACAAGCATTGGCTTTTTATTGTATTTTTTACGCATTAAAAGGGCTAATTTACCAGCAGTAGTTGTTTTACCTGCACCTTGTAAACCTACCATCATCACTACAGTTGGTGGTTTGTTTGCCATTTTAATCGTCGTATTTTCACCACCCATGAGCTGTGTTAACTCATCTTGGACTATTTTTATTACCTGTTGACCAGGCGTTAATGACTGCATGACATCTGAGCCTAATGCGCGTTCTGACACAGTATTAATAAATTGTTTTACAACCTTAAAGTTAACATCTGCTTCTAACAATGCGAGTCGTACTTCACGCATCATTGTTTTAATATCAGCTTCTGTTACTTTTCCTTTACCACGCATTTTTTGCATCGTGGCTTGCAATCGCTCGGACAATCCTTCGAATGCCATGATATTGCCCTCCTTATTTATTCTAGTTCTTCTAATTGTTCAATATAGTCTTTTACTTTATCTGGTTGATGTATGACTTGCTTCATTTGATAGTATAGTTGACGTCGTTGTTCAAATTTTTCATATAGTTTAAGCTTCTGCTCATAATCTTCTACTAGATCACCAGTTCTTCTTATATTATCATAAACTGCTTGCCTGCTCACTTCAAATGTATCCGCAATTTCGCTTAATGAAAAATCTTGTAAATAGAAGAGTTCCAAGTAATTGCGTTGTTTTTTGGTTAATAATGCTTGATAGAAATCAAATAAATAATTCATGCGTAACGTTTTGACTAAATCATAATCACTCATGGTTATTTCCCTCATTAGCTGCTGTTTCTTGTTGTTGCTCAGGTATTTCTTCATTTTGTTCAATCATATCGGCAAATAAACCATATACATAGCTTTCAGGATTGAAAGGTTGTAAATCGTCAAGTTGTTCACCTAGACCCACGTATTTCACTGGAATATGCAATTCATTTCTAATGGCTAAGACAATACCACCTTTAGCAGTACCATCAAGTTTCGTAAGCACAATACCTGATACATTTGTAACTTCTTTGAATGAACGGGCTTGTGATAACGCATTTTGTCCTGTCGTAGCATCCAGACATAGTAATGCTTCATGCGGTGCACCTGGCACAGCTCTACCAATAACACGTTTCATTTTATCTAATTCTTGCATCAAGTTCGCTTTGTTTTGTAAACGTCCAGCCGTATCACAAATTAAAATATCCACGCCTTTATTTTTCGCTGCATTAATAGCATCATACATGACAGCTGCAGGGTCTGAACCTTCACTTTGGCTTACAACATCAACGCCAACACGTTCTCCCCATACTTTAAGTTGTTGAATAGCGCCGGCTCTAAATGTATCTCCAGCAGCGAGCATTACTTTTTTGCCTTCCATTTTATAACGATATGCTAATTTACCAATAGTTGTTGTTTTACCCACACCATTAACACCAACCATTAAAATAACATTCAAGCGACCATCTTCGAGATTCATCACTTCTGATTGGTCATCCTCTTGATGATAAATTTCGACAATTTTTTCAACAATTACTTCTCTTAAATCAGCTGTGTCTTGAATATTACGTCGTTGTGCTTCCGTACGCAATTCATCAGTTAACTGCATTACCGTATTGAAACCAACGTCAGCAGTGATTAGCATTTCTTCTAAAGCTTCAAAGAAATCTTCATCTACTTTACGATAGCGTGCTATAAGATTATTTAATTGTTCTTGGAAATTTTGTCGTGACTTTTCAAGACCAGCTTTAAATTTAGCACCAATTTTTTGTGCTTCAATTTCTTCAAAGTCTTCAATTGATATTAAGCCATCTTCATCAAAATCAGCTTCGCTCAATTTTCTCGGTTTCTTTTTAGCTGGTTCTGAATCAGCTGGACTATCGGCCGATGTATCTGATGAGAGTTGTTGTTCCTCATCACTTATATCTGTTAAATCTCTTTCTTTATCATCATTAGGCTTACTAGAAAACTTATCTTTTAATTTTTTAAAAAAACTCATTCTAGTTCCTCCTTCATTACTTCATCTATAGTGTTTAAATTTACGCTAACTAAATTCGATACCCCAGATTCTTGCATCGTAACACCGTATAGTCTATCAGCATATTCCATCGTACCTTTACGATGTGTAATAACGATAAACTGCGTTTCATTAGATAATTCATTTAAATACCGGGCATAGCGAATAACATTAGCTTCATCAAGCGCTGCTTCAACCTCATCTAAAATAACAAAAGGTGCAGAACGAACTTTCAATATTGCAAAGAGTAAAGCAATCGCACTTAATGCGCGTTCACCACCACTAAGTAAAGATAGATGTTGTAAATTCTTACCTGGCGGTTGCACAATAATATCTACACCTGCTGCTAAATAATCATCTTCGGTCAATTCTAACTTAGCATGCCCACCACCAAATAGCGATTTAAAGACGTTTGTAAAATGTGTTTGCACTTGATGGAATGTTGCCTTAAAGCGTCCTGCAACCTCTTGATCCATTTCTGAAATAATTTGTTCCAGTGTTTCTTTAGCTTCTCTTAAATCGGTACGCTGCTCATTTAAAAAGGTATAGCGTTCATTGAGTTCCTCAAATTGTTCAATTGCATTGATATTGACATGTCCTAGTTCATCGATAGACATTTTTGTAAGTTTAACCTTTTTACGCAATGACTCAATCGGCTCTTCAGCTTTATATAAATCACGTGCACGCTCAACAGTCAATTGATACTGTTCATTAAGGTGTTCAATTGCGTGATTAATCAGCACATCAAGTTTAGATTGCTTTGCTTTAATATCTTGGTAATAACTCTCTATTGATAAAATATCTTGATGATAGCTTTGTAATTGCTGTTCGCTGTCTTCAATATTATTATTTAATAATTGTCGCTGTTCTTTAAGTTCCGTTAATTTATCGTTTAATATGGTTCTTTCTTGTTGCTTATCGTTGATTTGAGCTTGTAATTTATCAAATACTTCTTGCCCCATCATCTCATCTGAATTAAATAATTTAATTTTGTCAGCAACATTGGTCATTTCTTTTGTTGTTTGTGCTTGTTGCTGTGTGAGACGTTCTAAAGCATCACGTTGCGTTTGAATTCGCTCTTTGATAACTGCAAGATCTGAACGTTTTTGGTTCAATGTTTGCTGTGTTTGAGTCGTTGATGCCTTATCTTCTTTTGTTAATTGCGTATAATGCTCAATGTCATTTTCTAATTGAGTTAACTTTGTTTGTATTGTCTGTAAACGCTGTTGTTTCTCTACTAAGGTTTGACGACTATTTTCACTTCGGTAGCCATCATTTTTCTCAAACTCAAATTCTTCATGTTCGTCTTTTAAATGTTGTTCTTGTGTTGTTAAGCGGTCTAATGATAATTCGTAATTGTGTACTTGCGCTTTGAATTGATTAAACTGTTGACTTACTTCTAAATATTGATTACCTAACTGTTCAGTTTGCGATTTCTGTTGTTGTAACGCTTGTTCAAATTGTTGAGTTTGTCTTTCATATTCTTGTAGTTGTGCACGCATTTGACTTAATTCATCTTTTTGGGTCAATATGCTTTTCGTTTTACGAGCGCCTCCACCAGTCATAGAGCCGCCTGGGTTAACAATATCTCCCTCTAACGTCACAATACGCGTCCGATAATGAATTTGACGAGCCAAATCATTCGCATGTTTTAAATTATCAATAATAATCGTGTTTCCTAATAAATTCTCAACAATATTGCGATATGATGCATGAACATTAACCGCATCTGCAGCAATATTCACAAACCCTTCTGCTTGTTGTGCAGTTTGTTTAATTTCTTGCGCAACTCGGCGAGGTTGTATCACATTCAGCGGTAAAAACGTTGCACGTCCTAAGTTACGTTGCTTCAAATATTGAATTGCATGACGCCCATCTTGTTCAGATGTCACAATAATATGTTGAAGTGAAGCACCTAGAGCCGTTTCTATCGCTTGAGTTAATTGCGAAGGTACTTGGATAACTTCGGCTACAGCACCATGGATTCCATCTAATGCTTTATCTTTCGCTTTTAGCACATGTTTGACCCCATTAAAGAAATAAGTATAATCCTCTTCTTGAATAGCTAAACTATCAATTCTTGACTTTAACTTATCTGTATAACGATAGGCTTGATATAATTGATTTTCTTGTTCTGTTTGACGTTTTTTAGCTTGGGTCATTTGTTGCTCAAGGCGTTTAATTTCATTTTCAGCATGGGTTAACTTTGATTTAGCTTGCTTATATGCTTTTGTAGTTTCTGCCACATCATTTTGTATTTCTTTTAATTGGTTAAACGCTTCTAGTAATCGTGAATCAAGACGTGATTTTTTAGCTTCATTTTCACTAATTGTATGTTCTAAAAAGCGAATATCATTGTTGACATCTGATTGTTCAGACATCAAAGCGTAGTAGTCGTTTTTGATGTTCTCTAATTTTTCATCATGTTGTTCATCCGAAGAATATAACTGACTCTCTAACGTTTGAATTATTGAATTTAACTCTTTTTGTTTCTTTTTTAGTGTTTCAAGTTGTTCCTTTGCTTGCTGTTCTTCTATCTTTAGCTTGTCTAATTGTTGTTGCAAATTGTCCTGTTCTTCTTCATAACGGGCATTGGTAGCCGACTGATTCTTTTTGCGCTCTTCAAGTACATTCAATTGACCAGAAAATTTTTCATAATCTTCAGTTGTCTGTACTAAATCTTTATTTAACTGTTCCAGTTGATTGTCTATATGTTGACGAGTACCTTTATATTTTTGTAATTGTTGTTTTACTTGTGCTTGACTGCTTTCCTTTTGAGCTTGTTGACTTTTTAGCTCGTTCAAGCGTCCATCCAACTGCTCATTGTCTTCAGTGTAAGTATCGATATCATAAACAGTAACGATGACATCGCTTTCTTTCATTTCTTTCGTCAATTGCAAATATTCTTTTGCGATGGCAGCTTCTTCTTTTAAAGGCTCAACGCGTCCCTCTAAATCATATAGAATATCTTCCACACGTGTGAGGTTATCTTCAGTTTGATCAAGTTTCTGAACTGACTCTGCCTTACGCTTTTTATACTTTAATACACCTGCAGATTCTTCAAGAATTTGACGACGATCTATTGGTTTCGCGTTTAAAATTTCATCAACTCGACCTTGTGAAATAATGCTAAAAGCATCTTTACCTAACCCAGAATCTAAAAATAAATCTACAATATCCTTTAATCTAGCACGCTCATTATTTAAAAAATATTCACTTTCACCACTGCGATATAAACGTCGAGTGACAACGACTTCATCTGCATCTATTTGCAAATCTTTTTTGGCATTATCCAAATGTAGTTTTACTTCAGCAAAATTTTGTGCCTTACGATGTTCTGCACCAGAAAAAATAATATCTTCCATTTTAGAACCACGTAAAGATTTGGCTGATTGTTCACCCAACACCCATTTAATCGCATCGGTGATATTACTCTTACCGCTTCCATTTGGCCCTACGATAGCAGTGACGCCTTTATCAAACTGTACATTTGTATGTTCTGCAAATGATTTAAAGCCAATGGCATCTATTGATTTTAAATAAACCATGTTAATCTCCTCAATCTTTACCTCGTTGTTAAGTTATAAACATAAAGCTTGTTAACAGCTTATTTTAAACATTGTCGAAATGCCATTATTTATGTTGTCGCATAATATGATATGCGCGTTCAGCTGCTTTTTGTTCTGATTCTTTTTTAGTCTTTCCTTGACCATGTGCTATCGCTTGTTGTTCTAATATCACTTCAGATGTAAACAAACGGTGATGTGCTGGCCCTTCTTCTTTAACAAGACGATACATCACATCCCCTTTATTTTGACTATGAACAAATTCCTGGAACTGCGTTTTAAAATCTACAACTCCAATAAGTTCATCATCTTCTACATAAGGGAAAATTACTTTTTCAGCAAAATGCCACACAGCTCCTAATCCTTGATCCAAATAAAGTGCACCGACAAATGCTTCAAAGGCATCAGAAATAAGTGAAGGGCGTGTGCGACCACCCGTTTTTTCTTCTCCTTTACCTAATAATATTAATTGGTTTAATTGAATTTTATTAGCAAATATTACAAGTGAGGGCTCACATACAATTGTTGCACGCATTTTTGTCAAATTGCCTTCCGGTAAGTTCGGATGTTTATCAAATAAATAACGTGAAACCGTCACTTCTAATACCGCATCTCCTAAAAATTCTAATCGTTCATTATGCTCCAAACGATTCATATTAAAATCATTAATAAAGCTAGAGTGAGAAAACGCTTGTTGGTACAATTTTATATTATCAAAATGGATACCTAATTCATTCATCTTTTGTTCAAACCGTTGTCTGAAATCTTTAATCATCTCATCTTTTTTTACGTTAGCCACACAGATACCTCCTAATTCAGTGTATAATAAAACACTTCACTCCCTATTTTAAGTGAATTAAATTAAAAACTAAAGAAAAAATCTGAGCCATCTCCTCGACGACCCAGATGTCATTTTATTATTTTTCAAGACTGTTAATATATTTAACAGCATCACCAACAGTGTTGATTTTTTCTGCTTCTTCATCTGGAATTTCAGTACCAAATTCGTCTTCTAATTCCATTACTAATTCAGCGATATCAAGTGAGTCAGCGCCTAAATCATCTTTAAAAGATGCGTCTTCTGTTACTTTATCAGCATCTACACCTAAACGGTCAACGATGATATCCTTTACTTTGTCGAAGTTTTCCACGTCGATTCACCTCCTTTAAAAAGTCCATTCATAGACTATTACATTTTCCCATTTTAAAAGCCAAAATACAAGCTAAAGTTTTATGGTAATTTTAAAATGCTGCTTGAATTTTAGACATAGTTAAATCTGGTTATTCTACTTAGCATGACGTAAATATTTTAAATGAACATGCGATATATACTTTACATATACATGCCGCCGTTAACATGAATGGTTTGACCTGTAATATATTTAGCTTTATCTGATGCTAAAAAGGCGACAGTATTAGCGATATCAGTATCTTGACCAAATCTAGCTAATGGTATTTGTTGTAGCATTTGTTCTTTAAGATCATCGTTAAGTGCGTCGGTCATATCTGACACAATAAATCCTGGGGCTACTGCATTAACAGTAATGCCTCGTGAAGCAAGCTCACGTGCAGCAGATTTAGTCAAGCCGATCACACCTGCTTTAGTAGCAACATAATTCGCTTGTCCTGGATTTCCTACTGCTCCAACAACACTAGATAAATTGATAATTGCACCACTGCGTTGACGCAACATTTGTGGCGTCACTTTTTGAATACAATTGAATGTACCTTTTAAGTTGGTATCAATCACATCATCCCATTCTTGTTCTTTCATACGCATTAATAAATTATCTCTTGTAATACCAGCATTATTAACAAGCACATCAATCGCGCCAAATTGTGCTACAACTTCTTTTATCATCGCTTTTACTTCATCACCATTTGCTACATTTGCTTGTATCGCAAAAGCATCCACACCAAGTTCTTTTATTTCGGATACGACTTCCTCTGCTTTTTCTTTATTGCCAGCATAATTTACTGCAACATTGTAACCTTCACTTGCTAATTGTAATGCAATGCTTCGTCCAATTCCGCGAGAAGCACCTGTAACTAATGCACTTTTAGCCATTTTGATTCCATCCTTTCACATCTTCTATAGTTTGAATTGACGTTAATTTAACATCTCGGTTAATTTTTTTGATTAACCCTGATAGTACTTTTCCTGGTCCTATTTCAATAAAATGATCGACACCTTGTGCAAGTAACCATTCAATAGATTGAATAAATTGTACTGGTGAATATAATTGCTTAACCATATTCCCTTTAATCACTTGTGCATCTGTCTCACCCAGTGCATTCACATTTTGTACTACTGGGAATTTGGCATTCTGCCATTCAAATCGATCAATATATGTAGAAAATGCATCTTCAATGACCTGCATCATTGAAGAATGAAATGGTCCAGAAACAGCTAAAGGCATTACGCGTTTTGCTCCTAAAGCTTTTCCTTCTTCTACAAGCTTATCTATTAAAGTTTTATGGCCAGATACTACAATTTGTCCTGGACAATTAATGTTTGCTGGTTCGATGATTTCATCTTGTGTAGATAAGGTTTGGCATATGTGGTTTACCTCTTCATAGCTTAACCCCAAGACAGCTGCCATGCTACCTACACCATTAGGAAAAGCTTGAGCCATTAATAGACCACGTTTGCGCACAATTTTTACAGCATCCTCAAAGTCAAGTACGCCGGCTGCCACTAAACTAGCATATTCGCCTAGGCTATGTCCTAACGTATAATCTGCATCAATATGTTCTAATGCATGCAGTAATGCAATACTATGCGTAACAAGCGCGGGTTGCGTATATTCTGTTTGACTTAATTTTTGTTCTTGGTCTGTAAACATGGTTTCGAATAAATCAAAATCCATCACTTCTTGAGATTGATTAAGTATCTTCGTTGCAGCTTCATTATGTTGATATAAATCTTCAGCCATACCAACTTTTTGCGCACCTTGACCTGGAAAAATTATTGCTGTTTTACTCATCGTTTGCACCTACCGTTTCTCGCATTGTTTGCACAATATGTTGTTCCCCTGCAATTTTTGCTTGTCTAATTGCAGAGTAAAATGCTCTAGCATTTGATCCTCCATGTGCTTTGACTACCGTACCATCAAGGCCTAATAGCACTGAACCACCGTATTCGGCATAATCCATTTTTTTAGCAAAATGAGCTAAATCTTTCTTTAACACTAAAGCAGCTAATTTATTTTTAAAGCTACTTAATAATGTTTCTTTTAACATCTTGCCAATTGACTTTGCTGTACCTTCAATATTTTTTAATACCATGTTTCCGGTATAACCATCGGTAACAACAACATCTGTCGTGCCATCCATCAACGTCTTAGCCTCAATATTACCAGTAAAATTAAAACTACCATCATCTTGTAATAATGTATAAGATTTTTTCGTTAGGGTATTACCTTTAGCTGCTTCTGTACCAATATTCAATAATGATACTTTAGGTTCAGCAATACCGCGTATTTTTTGTGCATAAATATTACCTAATTGTGCATATTGCAATAAATGTTCTGGCTTAGCATCAGCATTCGCGCCTACATCCAAGAACACAAATCCTTTACCATTTATTGTTGGCAAAGTAACGACAAGTGCTGGTCTTGCAACACCTTTAATACGTCCAACAATAAATAATCCCGCTGACATTAAAGCACCTGTATTACCAGCAGAAACACAACCATCTGCTTCGCCATTTTTCACTGCTTCAGCCATGCGGACCATAGAGCTATCTTTTTTTCGTTTAATTGCTCTTACAGGCTCATCTTCCATTTCAATTTTTTCCGTACAATGCCTAAATTCTATACGTTCATGATTGAGTGTATATTGTTGCTTATCCCCAAATAGAATGATTTCTAAATCTTTGAAATCTTTAATTGCTTGATCAACTGCTTCTAAAACAATACCAGGTGCATCGTCGCCACCCATCATATCAATTGCAATTTTAACCATTATATTCATCCTCGCTTATATAGAACATTTTAAAATGACCTTTAAAAACTAATATTTCTTTAACATATGATGTAACATCAATATGATAATAGTTTTCACTATGCTTTACCACTTTAGCGCGTGCTCTTACTGTATCATTTAATTTCACTTTCTCGACAAACGTTACATTACTTTCAGATGTTAATACAGTCGGTTTATGAATTAAAGCAACACATAATGAATTCGCTTGCGCAAATAAAATATGTCCTCGTGCGATATTATTCTTTGAAAAGACAGAATCTGAGGCAATATGAATGATCGATTCTGCCTCGATATTGGGATTCATCTTAATGATATCACCAAATATTTCATTTGCTTCTAGTGATTGTAAATGTTGATAATTTTGTTCAGCAACCAATTTAATTCGCTTGCGCAACTCTGGAATTTTGAGATGTGTACGATCTAGTCTTATCGTCTGTATACTGACGCTGAATTGCTCACAAAGTTCATGATCAGTGATAAAAGGGTTATGCTCAATCGCTTGTTGAATGGCGATGCGTCGTTCATTTTTTTTCAATTTCATGCCATCCCCCCTTTTATTTAGTACCAAGTCTTAAACATCTTCACATATCATAACATTTTATATTTAAAAAGCTCAACAAATAACCTAAGTTGAGCTTAAAATTTGCATATGTCATTAGTCAAAACTTGTATGCAACAAATGGTCTTCTATAAAGCTGCGTAAATGATGATATGTTGCTGTAAAAAATTCACCAGATTGTATTAATTCAGATGCCTCATCTCGGGCAACTTCTAGCATGCGATAGTCTTCAACTACATTGGCAACCATGAAGTCAGGTAGACCACTTTGTTTGACACCGAAAAAGTCACCTGGACCTCGCATTTCTAAATCACGTTCACTTAGCTCAAATCCATCGTTCGTCTGTGTCATTATCGTCATGCGTTCAATACCAGTTTCAGTCTTTGGAGAAGCGATTAATACGCAATAACTTTGATGTTCACTACGACCCACACGACCACGCAATTGATGTAATGTCGACAATCCAAAACGATCGGCATCATAAATCATCATAAATGTCGCATTTGGGACATTCACGCCTACTTCAACGACGGTTGTTGATACTAATATATCTATTTGATGACAACTAAATTGATTCATTACGTCGTCTTTATCTTCTGTTGATAATTTCCCGTGTAATAGTCCGACACGTTCAGCTCCATAATAGTGCTGCAGCGATTCATAAATAGCGACAACATTTTGCACATCTTCTAGATGTTCAGAACTCTCAATCAACGGACAAATCACATAAGCTTGGCGACCTTTTTGTAACTCTGAAGTCATTTGATGTAATACTTGTTCGTATTGCTCGTGTTTCGCCCAGCTTGTTTTAATAGGCTTTCGTCCTTTAGGCAACTGTTTAATAGAGGATACGTCCATCTCTCCAAAAACAGATATAGCTAGTGTTCTTGGAATAGGTGTTGCAGTCATAAATAAGACATTAGTCATTGCACCTTTTTCTCTCAGTAATTGTCGTTGATTAACACCAAAACGGTGTTGTTCATCAGTGATTACTAATCCTATGTTATTAAACTGAACATCTTCTTGAATCAGAGCGTGTGTACCAATTACACAGTCAATCGTACCTTGTGCTAATTGCTCTAATAACAGCTGACGTTTCTTACCTTTAACCGAACCAGTTAACAGTGCAACATTCATACGTTCACCAAAAAGTTTAACTAAGCTTTCTGCATGTTGCTCAGCTAAAATTTCCGTTGGCACCATAAGTGCAGACTGATATCCAGCTGTTTTTAAGGCATACATACAAATCGCAGCAACTACTGTCTTTCCTGATCCTACATCACCTTGCAATAAACGATGCATTCGAATAGGTGCTTTTAAATCTCTAAATATTTCATTCACACTTTGTTTTTGTGCATCTGTTAAATCAAAAGGCAACACATCTATAAAGTCTTTAACTTGCCTTAAATCATAATTAATTTCTATTGCATTATCTGCGGCCTTTTCTAATCGGTTCAACCACTGCATGCGCAACTCAAACATGAACAATTCCGTAAAGGCATATGTACGTCTTGCACGCAATAACGCAGCCTTATCTTTTGGGTGGTGTAAAATTTTAATTGTTGATTCGAGAGATTCTAGCTTATATTTTGCTTTTAGATCCTCAGAAAGCCATTCATGAATTGTCACATCACGAAGTGCTTCACGTATCATATCTCGCATATTTTTTTGTTTAATCCCATCTTTAATACGATAAATGGGTTCGAGTTCGTCCTGTTTACTGTTAGACTGATTAAAGAACATACGGTTACCATTTATTTCTTGCTTAGCACGATTCCATTTCCCTTTAACCGTAACTCGTTGATTTAAGGCGATTTTATTTTTTAAATAAGGTTGATTGAAAAACACACATTTAACAGCAATATTGTTAATCATTAAATGTATCGTTAATTTTGATTTATTACGTCCAAAAAATGCAACGGTTGGCATTGAATAAACTTCACCCTCAACTGTTACCATCGTTTGATCTTCAGCCGTCGATAAATCAACTACTGTATTGTCTTCATAGCGTGTAGGTAAATACAACACTAAGTCACCAACTGAATATATATTTAGTTCATTTAATATTGCTATACGTTTAGGGCCTAGTCCTTTTATATGAGACAATGGATACGGGCTCTCTATTAAATTTACCTTAGTCATATCAATCACCTTATTATATCTAAATTATGACAAGCTTTATTTATATTTGATTCGTTTATTTTTCATATTATTCACTACACTTATGTTACCATCTTATGTTTTAAAATAGAAAGAGAGCGCACAGATAAAAATTCTGTAACACTCTCATCATATGAGTTGACTTATGGATACACATCGTACAAATAATACAAATCTCACTATATATCATTTAAATTGTCAACCGTTCACTAATAAATTATCTTCACATATCTGCAATTGAGAACAGATGGTTACAGACTACTCAACTGATAATAAATAGTTGTATATTGGTTGACCACCATCATGGAGTTCAACCTCTAAGTCTGGATAACTTTCCTCAAGCCATTCCGAAAGTTCATCTGTTACGGCTTGTGTTGCATCTTTCCCAGTTATAACCGTTAAAATTTCGCTATCATCTGTTAGCAATTGCTTTAATAAGCCTTGTAATGCAGCAAATTCATCGGCATCACTAATCACAATCTTATCTTCTGCTAAGCCCATAAATTCATCTTTTTTAATTTCAACACCATCAATTTTAGTGTCTCGAACTGCAAACGTTAAAGAACCAGACTGAATAGTTTCAAGTGCCGTTTCCATGTGCGCCTTATTATCTTCTAATGACGAGCCTTCATCATATTGGAATAAAGCTGCGATGCCTTGAGGAATGGATTTGGTTGGAATTACGATTGCCTCAGCATCAACGATACTTGCTGCTTGTTCACTAGCCATTAGAATATTTTTATTATTTGGCAAAATAATAGCACGTTTACATTGTGACTGTTCGATTACTTTAACAATATCTTCTGTTGATGGATTCATCGTTTGTCCACCGCTAATAATGTGTGTTGCACCCATCGATTTAAATAATTCTGAAATGCCTTCACCCATAGAAATAGTAATAATTGCTGTTTCAACTGTTTCGTGCTTATCTTGTTTCTTTTGATTCCCACTAGCTTCTTTGCGAATTACTTCTCGATGTTGCTCACGCATGTTCTCTACTTTTAGCTTGATTAATTCACCATACTGTTGTCCATAGTTAAAAACGTCACCTGGCGTTTCGGTATGTACATGAACTTTTACAATTTCATCATCGTTAATGACAAGTAACGAATCGCCGAATTTACTCATATCACTTCTAAATTCTTGTTCATCGAACGGCTTTTTGTCTTTGCCAAAGCGCACCATCATTTCTGTGCAGTAACCATAAATAATATCTTCTGTATTAATTACACCATGGAAATCATGTTCCTCATTGACAAATGTTTCTGTATCTAATTTAGGTGCCTGAGCTTCAACTTGCTCACCTTTAAGTCCTTTTAAAAAGCCTTCATAAACACATAGTAAACCTTTGCCACCGCTGTCAACAACACCAACCTCTTTTAGTACTGCTAATAAATTAGGAGTGTTATCCAATGATTTTTTAGCTTCTTCAATTGTATGTGTCATAATTTCAATAATATCACTAGTCTCTTCCGCTTTTGCTACAGCACCCTTAGCAGCATCTTTAGCTACAGTTAAAATTGTCCCTTCAACCGGCTTCATCACTGCTTTATAAGCTGTATCTACCCCCGCTTGAAAACTAGCTGCAAATTGTTGTGCATCTATGACTTTAGCATCTTCGATATTTTTACAAAAACCTCTGAATAATTGAGACAAAATAACGCCTGAGTTTCCTCGTGCACCCATCAATAAACCTTTAGAAAACGTTTTGCCCAATTCTCCAATATTTTGAGAAAGATTATTTTCAACTTCTTCTCTTCCAGACGTTATCGTCAGATTCATATTTGTGCCTGTATCACCATCGGGTACAGGATAAACGTTTAATGAATCTACCAAATCTGCATTATTAGATAAATTTTGTGCCCCTTGTATAATCATATCGGCAAATAATTTACCATTTATTTCGCTAATCATTATGATTGTCCTCCTAAACCTTCTTGCCCTTAGTATTCACTCGTACACCTTGTACAAATATATTAATTGAATTTACCTTTACATTAAGTGCTTGCTCTAATGTATATTTCACTGTAGATTGAACATTATTAGCTACTTCAGAAATTTTCACACCATAGCTAACAATGATATACATATCAACATCTAAAATACCATTGTTTTCATGAACTACAATGCCTTTAGCGTAATTTTCATGACCTAATATTTCAGCAATTCCATCGCGCACTTGCTGTCTGGAAGCCATGCCTACAATTCCATAACTTTCTACGGCTTTACTACCGACCACAGATGCTATTACTTCATTTGAAATATCAATTTTGCCATATTCGTTTGAAATTTCTAATGTCATCTTAAAGTCCTCCTGATTATTGGTTAAATATAAAATGACGCATGCTGAGATGATGGCTAAACATTGTCTTATGACAAGCCATTACATCTCTTTCAACTTGAATTTAACTTGGTCGACAAACTCTGACCGATTCATCTTATTTACTTATTCATTTTGGAACTTTGCTATTTGCTTTAGCTATGTCCTCACATTCACTATACTTTAACTTATCTTTAAAAGTATCATACTATATAACTCCACAGCTAACAATTATATCACAAAAATTTGTAAACGATAGATAATAATGAAAATCAAACGAAATTTTCTTGCTTATATAGTGTGATTATGGTATCTTATTCAAGTATATAAGTATCTAAGTGTATTTATATTTATTAAAGGAGGTACTTTGATGGGTAAACAATGTTACGTAACTGGTCGTAAAGCATCAACAGGTAATCATCGTTCACACGCTTTAAATGCGAACAAACGCAGATGGAACGCTAACCTTCAAAAAGTTAGAATCCTTGTAGACGGAAAACCTAAAAAAGTTTGGGTTTCTGCACGTGCTTTAAAATCTGGTAAAGTTACTAGAGTTTAATAAATATAATGCACACATTAACATGATCATATGTGGTGACCATGTTAATTCACTAGTTTGATTATCTAGTCATAAAGGAGCACATCGTTTTAAGCCGATGTGCTCCTTTTATGTTTACTCTTATGTTAATCATTATCGCGACTTCTTATTTGCAATACTTGTCCTTGATGTATGTCGATCCATGCATATGGATGATTAATTTCATTTGAAATTGTTAAAGTCGAACCAATTTCTAATTGTCGTCGTTCTAAATTGTATTTAAAACCTTCTAATGAAAGTACGACTTCACCGTTGACAGGTATAAATGAAATATAAGGGAAATGTTCATCTTTAGCTATTTTGTGTCGTCCCATTTCCAACAATTGAATGACATTTTGGGCATCAACCATTTTAATAGCAATTCCGTGGCGACGATAATGTTTTTTAAGTAATATCTGAAGTGCTCCCATAAAATGATCTAAACGTCCACCCGTAGCGCCATAGATAAAAATATCCGTATAACCATGTGCTACAGCTTGCTCCACTCCCAAAGCTAAATCCGTATCATCTTTCTCTGCTTTAACAGGATGAATATCTAATTTTTCAATTAATTGTTGTCGCTCATGCTCGCTAACTGAATCAAAATCTCCAACCGAATAAACTGGGTTTATTCCATGTTCGACCAATATAAGCGCACCACGGTCAATACCTGCCCACGCTTCATTACGATACTGTTCTAATACACCTACAGGTAAATGTCTATCCGCACAAAGCAAATTGATTTTCATGACGTCTCAACCTTTCAAATCTTGAGTTACAACTGCATAGTCATGATGTTTAAAGAAGTAAGAACCAGCGACAAACATTGATGCACCAGCTTCAGCACACAGTTTAATTGTTTGATCATTAATGCCACCATCGACTTCAATATCAAAATCATAGGAATTGATTGCTTTAAGTTCTGCCAATTGTTGAACTTTTGCAACACAACTTTGAATGAATTGTTGTCCACCAAATCCCGGGTTTACTGTCATCACTAAGACATAGTCAACAATACTTAACACCGGCTTTATCAGTTCTACTGGTGTACCTGGGTTAATTACAACGCCTGCTTTAATATTTTGTAACTTGATGAGTTCAAGTGCACGATGAATATGTGGCGTTGCTTCAACATGAACAGAAATAAAATCGGCCCCAGCTTGAGCAAATTGTTCTATATAACGTTCAGGTTGCGCAATCATCAGATGTACGTCAATTGGTAAAGTAGTCTCACGTCTCACAGCCTCTAATACTGGGAACCCAACCGATATGTTAGGCACAAATTGACCATCCATCACGTCAAAGTGAAGACCATCAACGCCTGCTTGTTCTAGTTTGTGAAGTTCTTGATTTAATTGGCTGAAATCAGCTGATAATAACGATGGATATAATTTTTTCACTAGTATCTTACCTTTCTGTCTGCAATTTCATTATAAAGTTGTAAATAATGATCATATCTAAATTGTGCAATCTTGCCTTCTGATAGTGCAGCTTTTACTTGGCATTGGGGTTCATTAATGTGATTACAATTTCTAAACTTACAATGTTCACCATACTGATTAAATTCTACAAAATAATGTTTGATTTCATCTTTCTCAATATGATTAAAATCTAAAGCACTAAATCCTGGTGTATCGGCAATATATCCTTGATTACGATCAAATAATTCAACATGTCGTGTTGTATGTTTACCGCGATTTAAAGATTTTGAGATATGATTTGTGGTTAATTGTAAATCGGGACGATAGTGATTGATAAACGTCGTTTTTCCAACGCCAGACTGACCACTCAATACGATTAATCCTGATGGCCATTGTTGCATCATTGTTGCTTTATCATCATCTATACCAACAAATTGAGTCATATAACCTATTTGTTTATATATGTTTAATACTTCTTCAATATCTTTAATTTGTTGAGAATTTGCTAAATCTCTTTTTGTTACTAAAATAGATGGATGAAGTTTATAAGAATGTGCAATAACGATAAAACGGTCTAACAATTGTGTTGAAAATTGCGGTTCTACGGCACTCATCACGATAACTAAACCATCAATATTGCTAACTGGCGGACGTTTTAAAGCATTTTTACGCTCTCGAACATGCTGAATATAACCTTCCGTGTTATTTTGTACTTCAAAATCTACAATATCTCCAACCACTGGTGAAAATTTATTTTTTCTAAATAATCCGCGTGGCTTAGTATTAAACCGATCACCATTGACATCTACTTGATACACGCCACTTATTAATTTAACGATGCGTAAAGAATATAAACTGACACCTCTCAATTTTTATGATACGAGGTTATTATATCAAAATGCACCATATTAATATATCTGTAATTCACTTATTATATAATATTTTGTTGTCTAGACATTAAAAAAACGGATAAACAAAGTTAACATTATCTTTGTTTATCCGGTAATCATATAATGGTGACTCAACACTTAATGAAATTAATAATCCACATCTTTATCCAATACAATTTTATTGTCAACACGCACTGTATAGCCTGCCGTTGTTCCTTTTTTTATTTTCAAAGAAATCGTAGTGGTTTTATCATCTTTAATTTTAAAACTTCGTGCAACTTCTGACGCTTTATGGTCCTCATCACGAATGTAAATATCTACTGTTTGGCTTTCATCATCTTTTCCAGAGTATGGAATATCTACTGTTTCAGAATGGGTTTTAACATCATCTGAATCACCATCTTCATCATTTTTATCCTCGTCTGAATCTGTATCTTCGCCTTTTGAAACTTTCAATTGAATCGTCGAACCTTCATCTACTTCTTTATCTTTTGGTGATTGTGAAATGACGTTTCCTTTTTTGACACTATCACTTGCTTCTGTAGTTACTTTAACTTTTAAACCATCTTCTTCTAATTCTTTTTTCGCAGTTGAATAGGCTTTGCCCTCATAATCTTTAACAAATACTTGTCTAACACCTAGGGATTCAATTAGTTCAATATGATGGTCATTAAGCCTAACCTTGCTGTCAGCTGGTAGATTTTGTTTTGCTATCAATCCTTTAGCCACTGTGCGACTGTAATCTTTTTTGATAGAGATATGATTCAAACCTAATGACTTTAATTTTTCTTGGGCTTTTGCCTTTGTCATTCCAACAACATAAGGCATTGTGACCTTTTCAGGACCTTTTGATAACACAATATCTACTGCATCACCTTGATTGATACGTGAACCTGCTTCTGGCTTAGAGTTAATGATTTGATTTTCCGCATACTTATCACTATAACTTCTAGATATATTGCCTAACTTCAAATGTTTCTCTTTGAGTAATTGTTCTGCTTCTTTTTCCGTTTTACCACTTAAATCTGGTGTTTCTTCATATTTATCTCCAAAGACACCCCATGCGATAAAACCAGCTAAACTAGCAATTAATAATATTATGATTAAAGCAATTAAAAACTTTTTCCCTTTTGACGATTTTTTCTTTTGAGGAACAAAAACATGCTCCTCTGCTGATTGAAATTGTCGTTGATTTACAATAGGTATTTGCATTGTTTGCGCAATTTTACCTTTATTGTCAGATTCTTTCATTTTACTTTTAATATCATTTTTATCGATAGCCAATGTTTTTACAGTTTCTTCTTCGTGTTGATATTTATCCTCATTTGCACGGCTATCGATAAGTGCACTACTCAAATCATCCATCATAGCTTGTATATTAATATAACGATCGCTTACATCTTTTTCCGTCGCTTTTAAGATAACATTACTAAGTGCTTGAGGTACATCTTGTCTAATATCTGTAACGTTCGGAATTGCATCTTGGATATGTTTAATTGCAATACTAACTGCCGTTTCTCCATTAAAAGGTGGCTCACCAACTAACATTTCATACAATACGATGCCAATCGAATATATATCGGTTGATTCATCTGTTGGCTCACCTTTTGCTTGTTCTGGTGATAAATATTGCACGGTACCTAATACGTGATTTGTTTGAGTTAATGATGTCTCACTTAGCGCTTTTGCAATCCCAAAATCAAATATTTTTAATGTTTTATTTTTATCGATTAAAATATTTTGGGGTTTAATATCACGATGAACAATTCTTTTATGATGCGCTTCCTGAATTCCATTCAATATTTGTTGCGTGAACTGAATTGCAGTATCAATGTTAAGTGGCCCGTGTGTATGTATATATTCAGATAACGTTGGTCCATCAATATATTCCATAATTAAATAGAAACAATCATCTTCTTCATCAACATCATAAACATTGACGATATTTTCACTGAAAAGTTGCGTCGAGTTATTCACTTCACGCTCGAAACGGCGAAGAGTTTCTTCCTTTTCGTTTGGTGGAATAGAAATTGCCTTAATCGCTACTTGACGTTCAAGAATCATATCTTCAGCCAAGTAAACCATACTCATTCCGCCGCCACCAAGCTTATCAATCACTTTATAACGATCACTAATTATTTTTCCGATCATACTTTGTCACCTTCTATAGCTGCAAGAATTACACTTATGTTGTCTCTAGATTGATAATCAAGTGCTAATTGTATGAGCTTATTTCCTAACTGTTCTATAGTTAACTCTTCTAAAAGCGCATCCTTGATTACGTCATTTCTTATATAATCTGTCAATCCATCAGAGCATAATAATAAATAATTATAGTAATTGATTCGCTTAAAATAAATATCAGGTGTCACATGTTTATCTGTTCCCATTACACGTGTAATAATATTTTTTTGCGGATGATGAAATGCTTCTTCTTCAGTAATTTGACCTGTCATCACTAGATGATTAACAAATGAATGATCCTGTGTAAGCTGTTCTATCTCTCTTGAATTGACGACATATGCTCTTGAATCTCCAATGTTAGCAATAACGACTTTTTTCTCAAAAATCAAGGCACAGACACATGTCGTCCCCATGCCTCTATATCCTGGGTCTTCTTGTGCATAATAATATAATTCGAGATTAATTTGTTTTAATGTTGTACGCAACCACGTTTCAGCTTGAGACTCTTCAATCAAATTTTCTTGTTCAAAACGCGCTTGAAGTTCATTTGTTACAAACTGACTCGCTATTTCACCCGCTTGGTGACCACCCATACCATCACATAATACTAACAATTGCTGATGCGTTTTATTTAAAAATATACCACCAGCATCTTCATTTTTATCTCTATGTTGACCTGTATCAGTGAAAAATTGTGCGTTTAGCATTGTCTCTTACCTCGTTTCTACTTGTCGTTCCTTTGCTCTTAATTGACCACATGCAGCATCAATATCTGAACCTTGTTCTCGTCTTATTGTAGCATTTACACCCAATCTTTTTAATTCTTTTTCAAACTTAAAGATATCATCTTTTGATGTTTTTACATAATTTCGCTCTGGAACATGATTGACTGGGATTAAATTAACATGACAGTTTAGATTTTTAATTAGATGTGCTAATTCTCGTGCATGTTCAAGTTGATCATTGACGCCACCAAATAAGCCGTACTCAAATGTAATACGTCGGTTTGTTTTTTGTTGATAATAACGGATGGCTTCCATTAATTTATCAACATTATAAGCGCGATTGATTGGCATTAATTTAGAGCGTACATCATCTTTCGCAGCATGCAAGCTTACAGCAAAGTTAATTTGAATTTCTTCATCTGCAAAGTCATAAATGCGCGGCACAATTCCAGAGGTAGATACCGTAATGTGACGTGCACCAATGTTTAGACTATTATCATCATTAACTATTCGTAAAAAGTCCATCATTTCATCGTAGTTTTCGAATGGTTCACCAATGCCCATAATTACAATTTGTGATACTCGTTCCTCTGTTGCATCGAGCGCTTTTTGTACTGTAAGTACTTGTGACACTATTTCTCCAGCCTCTAAATTACGTTTTAAGCCACCTAAAGTAGACGCACAGAATGTACACCCAATGCGGCAGCCCACTTGTGTTGTTACGCATACAGAGTTGCCATAATCATGACGCATTAATACGGTTTCTATTGTATAACCATCTTGCAGTTCAAATAGAAATTTAATAGTGCCATCTTTACTTTCTTGTTTAACCACTGTCGTTAATGTCGTCATAACAAAATGATCTGCCAGTAGTTTACGCAAATCTTTGGATAAGTTAGTCATTTCTTCAAAAGAATTAACCCGCTTTTGATATAACCATTCATAGATTTGTTTCGCTCTAAATTTTTGTTGCCCCTGCTCAACTAGCCATTGTTGCATTTCATCAAAACGCAACGAATAAATCGATTGCTTATCAAAATCAGGTAAAAACTTATTCTTCTTCTTTTTTTGAGTGGTTATCATGCTTAACTTTCCTTTCTTTTTATCTTCGTGATAAAGAAGCCATCTGAATTAAAATCTTGTGGCAAAATTTGAAGGGTTTTGATTTGCTCACCTGTTTGTGGGTGTATCATTGGCTCAAATTCGAAATCTTTATTTTCCTTTAAAAAACTATAAATTACATTTTCATTTTCTAATTGTTCAATAGTACAAGTTGAATAAATAATTGTCCCACCAGGTTTTAAATGATGCTTTACATTATTTAAAATGTTTAATTGCAAGTCTACTAGTGCTTGTGTGCCTTCTTTGGATTGCGTATATTTAATTTCTGGCTTATGTCTCAGCACTCCTAAACCACTACATGGTGCATCCACCAAGATTTTATCATACATCTCTGTATATGGTTGAGTTGCATCATGTTGAAATGCATGTACGTTGTTTAAGCCTAATTTTTTGATATTATATTTTATTAAATTAATTTTATGTGCATGGATATCTGTAGCATCGACACACCCTGTTGGAGCTAAAATTTCTGCCATGTGACATGCTTTACCACCAGGCGCACTACAAGCATCTAACACTTTATCATGTGCTTGTAAATTTGCCAATTGTGCTACAAACATAGAACTTTTATCTTGTATGGATATTAAACCTTCTTTAAATGCACGTGCCTCAATAACGGGGCGTCCTTGTATATGCAAGCAACTTAATATATCAGAATCCTTTGTAACCGTGTACCCGTCTTGTTCTAATGCATCAATAATATCATTTATTGACGCTTTAACAATATTAGCCCTAACAGTCGTCTCTGTGGGTGTGAGCAATGCTTGGCCTATACGATGCGTTTGAGCTAGGCCATAATGAGTTACCCAATGATCAACAATCCATTTAGGCAAGCTATATGCAATTGACATTCGCTTCTTTTCATCAGTTATATCATCCACATTAGGTAAATCACTACGCATTATCTGACGTAAAATAGCATTAACAATATTACCGTTGTGTGGCCCACCTCTATGTTTAGCTATTTCAACAGCTTCATTGATAATCGCATGATTAGGTACTTTATCTAAATAAACATATTGATAGATGCTCATCCATAGTAATTGTCGCACCCAGCCTTTAATTTTCGTTTGTACAAAAGGTCTCAAGTAATAGTCTAGTGTGAATTTTCGTTTAATTGTTCCGTATACAAGTTCAGTGTATAACCCTTTATCAACAGCTGACAAGTCTTGAGAGCTAAGCACATCATTGATTTCTAAGTTACTATAAGCCCCTTCATTCAATATCGCATGGATACTATCTAGTGCATGGCGTCTTACAGATTGTGTCATATTAATTTCTTCCCAACTAAAGAGGTTTGAACACCACTTAAGTAATTTGAAACGGGCATACGTTTTTTACCAGCCAACTGCATATCCGTTATTGCAATAGCATCATCTGATTGCGTACCAACAATGATTGCTTGCTTTGTTGTTGCAATGATTGTTCCTGGTTCCCCAGCTTTATTTTTAATGATATGTGCAGCAAAAATTTTCATATTTTTATCATCCATTGTAGTATATGCAACCGGCCATGGTGCAAGTCCTCTAATATGGTTATGAATCTCTTGAGCGTTGCGCTGCCAATCAACACGTTCGTCGGCTCGACTAATATTTGAAGCAAATGTTGCCTTAGAATCATCTTGAGGAATACTCTGATTCTTTCCTTCTAAAATGTCCGGCAATGTTTTTTGTAATAAATCTGCACCTAAAATGCTTAATTTATCATGCATAGTACCAACGTTATCATCTTCAGTAATACCAATAGCTTGTTGCGCAATGATATTACCAGCATCAAGCTTTTTCACCATGTACATAATGGTTATACCCGTTTCTGTTTCACCATCAATAATGGCTTGATGGATTGGTGCGCCTCCTCGATATTTAGGTAATAAGGAGGCATGAACATTGATTGCACCATATTTAGGTTTTTCGAGTAATACTTCTGGCAATAACTGACCAAAAGCTGCAGTGACAATTAAATCACTATCCAACTGTAATAATGCTTCCAACTCTTCAGAACCTTTTAGCTTTTCTGGTTGATAAACTGCAATATCATGTTCGAGCGCCACTTTTTTTACAGGTGGTGGTGTCAGTACACGTTTTCTACCTACTGGACGATCAGGCTGAGTAACAATGGCAATCACTTCATGTTCCTTGATTAACATTTCTAATATTGTCGTTGAAAAATCTGGTGTGCCCATAAATATGACTTTACTCATTATCAAAATACGCCTCCACTTCTTTGTCAGTTAAAATTTTTTGTGCTTTATTTGTAAATGCTATGCCATTCATTTGGTCAATAATATGTTGCATCATGCGTGCCACATCATCATAAGCCGTTAATTCTAGAGTATTTCCCTGTACATCATAACTTTGAACCACAATCATCTGACTACGTGCTACTTCACCATAAATGCCGGGTAAACTAATAGAGCCTTCAAGATCAATGACCTGTTCGTCAGAAGCTTTTATAATAGTAGGATTGATAAGTTGTAATAAACCTTCCATTTCCATATCAACGATAGCCACTTGCTTATCTATCCCTATTTGAGAAGCGCATAAAGCTGAAGCTTCTTGTTGATATAACGTGTCTTCAATATCTAACAATAGTTGTGTTAATGATTTATCAAACTCAGTCACTCTTTGTGCTTTCCTTTTTAATAAAGGATGCGTCGATTTGATTAATGGTTTAACTGTCATGTATAGACTCCTCTTTAAAATTCATCATATCATTATAACTTATCTAACAAGAAATTGCGACCGCTGTTCAAATAACACCATCCATTTTAACATATGTCTTTAACCTGAAATGAATTATTTCTTAAATGCGTTGATTATTGTTCCACTTAAAACAAGCGAGCAGGACAGAATTCATTATGAATTCGTAGTCCCGCCCTGGAAAAGTTGACTAGGATTGAAAAAAAGCTTGATATAAGTGTATTTTCAATCCAATCAACTACTGTCAATATTTAGTTCATAACTTAAAACATCAATGATGTCACAGACTGTCAGGTTACTTCTGTTTTATAATTTAATATTCTTAAAATGTCATTACATCATGACTTGTGGATCGATATCTATTTTCAATGAGAGTTTATCTTTTATATATTGTTCATGATAGTAGTCATCTAAATATTGTAAAGCTGTTAATAGTTCTGGTTCTCGTTTGTATTTAACTAAAATTTGAAAACGATATTCATTATTTATTCGAGATAATGCTGCTGGAGAAGGGCCTAACACATATGATTTTGAGGTGAGATGTTGCAATAAAATATGATGAATATGCTTAGAAGCCTCCATTACTTTTTTCATCTCTTTATGTGAAATAGTGAAGTTAATTAAAAAATAATATGGTGGGTATTTTCCTAATTTTCGATAAGTCATTTCTCGTTGATAAAATGTTAAATAATTATTTTGTTTAACATCTTGAATTGCATAATGCTCTGGATTATAGGTTTGAATGATAACTTGACCTTCTTTTTCATGGCGACCAGCACGGCCTGCAACTTGTGTTAATATTTGATATGTTCGTTCACTCGCTCTAAAATCAGGTAAATTAAGCATAGTATCAGCATTTAAAACGCCAACTAAAGTAATGTTAGGATAGTCTAAGCCTTTGGCAATCATCTGCGTACCTAATAAAATGTCGCCTTTTCCTTGTTCAAAATCGCTTAGCAGTTTTTCGTGTGCACCTTTACGTGATGTCGTATCAACATCCATTCGTATGATACGTGCATCCGGAAATTCTTGCTGCAACAGTTCTTCAACTCTCTGAGTACCTGTTCCCATTTGTCTAATGTGTTCGCTTTCACAATTAGGACATTGATTAGAAGGCGTTTCTTCATAACCACAATAATGGCATTTCAACTGGTCAGTGGTTTTATGATAGGTTAATGAAATATCACAATTAGGACACTGAGGTACATGACCACAATCTCTACACAACATAAATGAAGCGTATCCTCTGCGATTTAAAAACAACACAATTTGCTCTTTTTTCTTTAATCGTGCATTCATTGCATCTCTCAAATCATTTGAAAACATAGAACGATTGCCACGTGACAATTCTTCTCGCATATCGATAATATCAATATTAGGAAGCGCTTGCTGATTGACTCTATGTGGTAATGAAAGCAACGTGTAAACCCCTTTTTCAGCACGTGCAAATGATTCCAAACATGGTGTTGCACTGCCTAAAATAATTGGACAGTTATGGTATTGACTTCTCCATTGAGCGATCTCACGTGCATGATACCGTGGATAGTCTTCTTGTTTATAGGTAGATTCATGTTCTTCATCGATGATAATTAATCCGAGTTCTTTAAAAGGGGCAAAAATACTTGAGCGTGCACCCACACTTACTCGAGCACGTCCATCTCGAATTTTTTGCCATTCATCATACTTTTCTCCTGTCGATAAACCTGAATGTAAGACAGCTACATCATCACCAAAACGTCGTTTAAAACGTAACACCATTTGCGGCGTTAAGGCAATCTCTGGCACGAGCATCATAGCTTGTTTACCTTTATTTAAAACTGCTTCAATAGTTTGTAAGTAGATTTCGGTTTTTCCTGAACCAGTGACGCCATGTAATAAAAAGGTACGGGCTTCGTCGCCATCGAGCGTTGTTTTCACAGTGTCAAACGCATGTTGCTGTTCTATAGTGAGTTTTTGTTTAACTTCTTGTTCAAACACGCGATCTGCAAATGGATCTCTATCAATTTCTGCATCATATTTTTCAACGTATCCCTTTTTAATTAGTGCATCGAGACTCGAATTTGAAAATCCCATATCGTTGATTTCTTTTAAAAAGACAATATGTTGCTGCTCATCTAATAAATATGCATACAAATCATATTGTTTTATATATTTTTCCAACTTCGCTAATACTTCGTCTGGATGGTATCCTTGGATAATTTTTACCGCACGCTGTGTTTTTTTCTTTAATTTTTGTGATAATAATGTAACCTCTCGTATGTCACCATTATTCAACAACTGCACCAATTCAGCTAAATCATTGTTTTTTTGTGCATCCTTATATAAGTAATGACCTTCTTTATTAAATTTTACGCGTAAACTTTCAGCAACTTCTTGTTCTTTCACAAGTTCAAATGCTTTTTGATATTTCGCTTTTATGGCACTTGGCAACATTGCTTCAAGCACCGAAATTCTTTTGGTAACATGATAATTACTCATCCATGCACTTAATTGTATTAATTCCGAAGTTAATTCTGGTTGAATATCTTGTACTTCTTTGATTTCCTTAAGCTTAGTTTCATCGATATCTTGATCTGGATGTGATTGTATATCCATAACATACCCTTGCACTGTTCTTGGTCCAAATGGCACAACAACTCTAACACCTACTTGAACAAATGCAGCTAATCGTTTGGGTATGACATAGTCAAATGTGAAATCAACACTCTTTGACGGTATATCAACAATAACCTTTGCTATCATTAATGCCACCTAGTTTCTAATTCATCTAAAATTCGTTGGGCTACGTCTATTTTCTTCCCTTTACTTATATCAATTTGTAAATGATTTTTAAAATGCATTGTTAACTCGTTATCATCCGAACTAAAACCAATCGATGTATCACCAACATTATTAGAAATAATTACATCTGCATTTTTACGTGTTAATTTTTCTTGTGCATAACGCTCGATATCTTGCGTTTCAGCAGCAAATCCCACTAAATATTGATGTGCTTTATGCTCACCTAAATATTTTAAAATATCCGGGGTGCGTTTAAAGACAACGGATAACTCACCATCTTGCTTCTTCACCTTATGGGGTTGAACCTCTTTAGGCGTATAGTCTGATACTGCTGCTGCCTTGAATACAATATCCTGGGTCTGATAACGTGCTGTCACTTCTTCAAACATTTCTTCAGCACTTTGAACATGCACAACTTCAATGCCTTGTGGGTCGTCTAGTTGTGTTGGTCCAGTGACTAATGTCACTATTGCACCGCGTTGCTTTAAGGCTTGTGCAAGTGCATAACCCATCTTGCCAGATGACCGATTTGATACAAAACGCACTGGATCTATAACTTCAACTGTAGGACCAGCTGTTACTAATGCGTGTTTACCTTTAAACGTACTTTGTTGTAAATGTTCTTGCTGATCAAAATAACGATTAATTACGTTTAAAATTTCCAGTGGTTCTTCCATACGACCTTTAGCAACATAACCACAAGCTAAAAATCCATCACCAGGTTGAATAAAGTGATACCCATCGTCTTCTAAAATGCTTATATTGTGAAGCGTGCGTGGATTCTCATACATATGTACATTCATCGCTGGTGCGATAAATTTTGGCGTCTTTGTTGCCAGCAATGTTGATGTCACCATATCATCTGCAATACCAGCACTTAACTTAGCAATCGTATTTGCTGTTGCCGGTGCCACAACAATAACATCTGCCCAATCTCCTAATGCTACATGTTGAATCTCTTCAGGATGCGCTTCAATAAACGTGTTTGTATATACATGATGTCTACTAATTGCTTGAAACGCCAGTGGTGTAACAAATTGTTGTGCATGTTCAGTTAACATGACTTTCACTTCATAGCCAGCTTGTGTTAATTTGCTTGTTAAATCAATTGCTTTATATGCCGCAATGCCCCCTGTAACCGCTAATAATATATGCTTCATTGTTTGAACTCCTCTTTGGTCTACTTAGCCATCCTTATTTATCTTCATTATACACAAATGTATGTAAGATGAAAAAAAGATAACACAGCAATAATTGTCAGCTTAACTAGTGCTAAAAAGATAAAACACACCTTTTAACCAATGCCTAAGTTGTAGTCTCATTGACTGCATTGTATTTAAAGGTGTGCTATTTGTATGACATCAATATGATTATGAATTAAAAGGATTATCCGCGATATTCTGCAGGAATTTCTGGTACGATTTTACCACTTGCAATTTCTTCAAGCGCTTTGCCAACAGGTTTAGCTGAATGATAATTTGCAAGTAATGCCGTATTCGCTTTTTCATCTAATTCTCGTGCACGTTTAGCTGCCGTAGTGGCAATCAGATATTTAGAATTAATTTTAGCTGTTAATTGATTTAACGGTGGGTTTAACATTATTTTTTGGCCTCCAATATCATTTTTCTATATTTTGCTTCAATACGCTCTCTCTTCAAATGCTCTGCTTCAACAATCGACTGGATTCGCTGTTTAGCCAAATTAACTTTATCATTGACTACAACGTAATCATACAAATTCATCATTTCTACTTCTTTACGTGCCTCACTTACACGTTTTTGAATCTTTTCATCGGATTCTGTACCACGACCTACTAATCTTTCTCTTAGATGTTCTAAACTTGGTGGCGCTAAAAATATAAAAAGTGCGTCCGGGAATTTCTTCCTTACTTGCTTAGCACCTTCAACTTCAATCTCTAAGAAAACATCATGTCCAGCTTCCATCGTATCTTTGACATATTGAACAGGTGTGCCATAGTAATTACCAACGTATTCAGCATATTCGATAAACTGATCTTGTTGTATTAATGTTTCAAATTCTTCTTTCGTCTTAAAAAAATAATCTACGCCATCGATTTCTCCATCACGTTTATCACGTGTTGTCATAGATATAGAGTACTTATATGATGTGGTTGGATCATCAAATATTTGCTTACGTACAGTTCCTTTTCCTACGCCCGATGGTCCGGAAAGAACTATGAGTAATCCTTTTTCATTATCCATGCCCTACGACCTTTCTATGCTATTCTTCTATTATTTTAATATGATATCACATTGTCATTAAAATTGTATAGCATATCTTAATTAAACTTCTTTCATGACGATAGTCGTCTATCATGTTAAAATATGATGAATGAATTAAGATGAAGGTGGCAAAAAATCATGGCATTTGATGGATTATTTACAAAGAAAATGGTAGAAGCATTACAATTTTTAGTGTCCGGACGTATTCATAAAGTGAATCAACCTGAAAATGATACCGTCATATTAGTAATTCGACAACAGCGACAAAATCATCAATTACTCATGTCGATTCATTCTAGCTTTTCAAGATTACAATTAACATATAAAAAGTATGACAATCCATTTAATCCACCAATGTTTGCAAGGGTATTCCGTAAACATTTAGAAGGTGGTATTATCAAAGCAATTCGCCAAATTGGCAACGATCGTCGTGTTGAAATTGACGTTGAAAGTAAAGATGAAATTGGCGATACCATCTACCGCACTATTATCTTAGAAATCATGGGTAAACACAGTAATCTTATCTTGACAGACCATGATGGAAAAATACTAGAAGGCTTAAAACATTTAACACCAAATACAAACCAATATCGTACTGTTATGCCAGGCTTTAAATATGAAGCACCACCAACTCAGCATAAGCTTAATCCTTTTGAGATTACTGGACAACAAACGTTAAAATATATTGATTTTAATGCAGGAAAAATTGCCAAACAATTACTTAATACCTTTGAAGGTTTTAGTCCATTAATTAGTAATGAAATCGTGCAGCGACGTCAATTTATGACTAACGAAACGTTACCATTAGCCTATGATGAAGTCATGCAACAAACATATAATCAACCACAGCCTATTTTCCATAAAAATCATGAAACTGGTAAAGAAGATTTTTACTTTATGCCGTTGTTACAATTTTCAGATGATGTATCTGAATATGCATCTTTGCATGAATTATTAGATCGTTACTTTGATGCCAGAGGTGAACGTGATAGAGTAAAGCAACGTGCAAATGATTTAGTGCGTTTTGTGCAACAGCAATTAAACAAAAATGAACATAAGTTATCTAAATTAATTTCAGAATATGAGGGAGCTAAAGATAAAGAAACACAACGATTATTCGGAGAGCTTATTACAGCAAATATTTATCGAATTAAACAAGGTGATAAAACGGTAACTGCACTCAATTATTACACAGGAAACGACGTCACAATACCATTAAATCCAACTAAATCCCCTTCTGTAAATGCACAATATTATTATAAGCAATATCAGCGTATGAAGACACGCGAACATGAGTTAAAACATCAAATTCAACTAACGAAAGAAAATATTGCTTATTTTGAAACAATAGAGCAACAGCTACAACATATTACTGTTGATGAAATTGATGAAATTCGTGATGAACTAGCTGAACAAGGCTTTATGAAACAACGCAGACAACGCCATAAGAAAAAGCAGACAGCCATACGTTTACAAACATATTTATCCACGGATGGAGATACTATTCTTGTCGGCAAAAATAATAAACAAAATGATTACTTAACTAATAAAAAAGCGCATAAATCACATTTATGGTTTCATACAAAAGATATTCCAGGTTCTCATGTTGTGATTTTAAATGCGCATCCAAGTGAAACGACGATTAAAGAAGCGGCAATGTTAGCGGGTTACTTTTCAAAGGCGGGACTATCTGGTCAAATTCCTGTAGACTATACAGAAATAAAAAACGTGCATAAACCTTCAGGCGCTAAACCTGGATTTGTAACTTACGACAATCAAAAAACATTATATGCTACGCCTGATTACGATAAAATTCAAAGCATGAAACAATCTTAATATCAGTAGTTGCGAGTCTGGAATATAATTATATTTTAGGCTCTGAGTTCTATATTGGCAGTAGTTGACTGGATTGAAAATACGCTTATACCAAGCTTTTTTCAATCCTAGTCAATCTTGCCGGGTCGGGACTACAAATTCATTATGAATTCTGTCCCGCTCCCATAAACTTATAACACATACAAAACTAGCTTAAGTTTCTTTTTGTTGGAGGCTCCTGTGCGAGCTGAAAGCTAACGCCATACTTGTCTTGAACCCAAGCAAATTGTTTATATGGCGGCATTTCTGTTTTAGGCATGAGGATTGCGCCTTCTTTTTTTAGTCCATTGTATAGCCGTTCCATTTCGGCGTTGTCTTTTACTGTAACATATAGTGATATCGCTGGGTTCATTGGAAGTTCTTGGCCACTGTTTGCATCAATAGCCATAAAAACTTGACCATTTAATGTAAAGATGGAATGTTGAACTGTTCCAGGTTCTCCTGGACCATCTTCATCATATTTAACCATCGTTATAATCTCGCTATCATCAAATAATGACGTATATAAATTTATTGCTTCTTCTGCTTGATTATTATACATAAGAAATGTCGTAATTTTAGGGATTTCCATTTATCTTGTCCACCTTTAAGTTTATTTTTCTTTGCTCTTATTTTAATATATATACAAGTCATAAATAAATTAAACTTATGCTTTATTAAATTACGTAACTAGATGTTGACTAGATGTTGATTTTTATATAAAAAGGTAAAAATCAATTCTAAATGAAGGGAGTCTTATTAATGTCAATTGGAATTATTTCGCTATTAGCCTTTTTTATCGTTTTGTTTCTAGGATGGTTATGTGTCAAATTCTTTATTCGATAACTTAATCACTTTTATTAAAAATGCATGTCACATAAACGCGCACTTACCTGCTTATGTGACATGCATTTGTTTAATTATATATGACCCTTTTCTCTTAAATTAGCTTTGGCTTCTTTAAATATATCACTTGGACGTACAAAAACATCAATTTCTTGGTGTATGTCTTGACTTTGTGACGAGCGTCGTTCATATTCTTCAACATTTTGTGCAATCGGAGAGTTAAAGTCTTCTGGTCTTTGTAAAAATTCATTTACATGCTTAAGCTGATGATAAAAATCATTGCCTTGGTTACTATCATTAGACATTATTGTCCCCTCCTTTTATACACTATATTATGCTAAATTATCGCGCCAATCAACTAATGTTTTGATATCTTCTTCCTTAATTGCACCCATTTCACGTGCAACCTGAATTAACTCGTTGTAGTGGCTCAACGTGTAAAACGGCAATTTTTGTTCCTCAAACATTTCATCTGCTTTAGCTAAGCCATAAGTAAATATAGCAACAACACCTAATACTTCTGCACCAGCCTCTTCCAATGCTTGTACGGCATTGATAGAAGAACCACCTGTAGAGATTAAATCTTCAACAACAACAACCTTTTTCCCTTTGCTTGCAGCACCTTCAATTTGATTTTGTTTACCATGACTTTTACTTTTAGAGCGCACATAATTCATTGGTAGATTCATTGTTTCTGAAATATATGCAGCATGTGGAATACCTGCTGTAGCTGTACCAGAAATAACCTCAACCTCTTCAAAATGCGCTTGAATTAAATTAACTAATCCATCTCTAATTTGACGACGTACTTTTGGAAAACCTAACGTTACTCGATTATCACAATATATCGGAGATTTAATACCTGAACTCCAAGTAAATAACGCATCAGGTGATAATGAAACTGCTTCAATTTGTAATAAAGCTTTTGCAATCTCTTTTGCCATTTAACTTAACCAACTTTCTTTTATAGAATGATAACTTTCAACTGGGTGTTCACTTTGTGTAATTGGTCTACCCACAACAATATGAGTTGAGCCTAACTGCTTAGCGTCTTCTGGTGTTGTAATACGCTGTTGGTCGTCCGCTGTTACGCCTTTTGGTCGAATCCCTGGTGTCACTTTTAAGAAGTCAGCACCTAAATGTTCTGTAAGTAATCTGGCTTCTAGCGGTGAGCATACTACGCCATCTAGACCAGCTTGTTGTGTAAGCTGTGCATAGTTTAATACGGCCTCTTCAATTGATGTTTGAATATTTTGCTCTTGATGTAGCATCGCTTCAGTTGTAGAAGTTAGCTGTGTAACAGCAATTAGTTTAGTGTTTTGATTAAACACGCGTAACCCTTTCATTGCTTCTTGCATCATAAGTGTTCCACCTGCTGCATGCACGTTAACTAAGTCTACATCAAGCTTGGCTAAACCTTGCATCGCTTTGTTAACGGTATGTGGTATATCATGCAATTTTAAGTCTAAAAAAATATCATGGCCTCGTGCTTTAATATCGCGAATAAACTGTGGTCCACTTTGATAAAATAATTCCATACCTACTTTTACAAATAATGGCTCGTTAAATTGATTTAAAAAGTCATTGACTTTGTCTGTAGACTCAAAGTCTAATGCAATAATTGGTAGATTTTTCATGTTAAATTTCCACCTCCAATTCTATCTTGAAATATGAGTCTGTTTTAGGATACAAACTAAATATTGGCAGTAGTTGACTGGATTGAAAACACACTTTTACCAAGTTTTTCTCAATCCTAGTTAACCTTGCCAGGGCGGGACTACGAACTCATAATACATTCTGTCCCGCTCCCTAATTACATATTTCTCATTGTAAAGGTCATGCTCTCTATCACATTTGTTAATGCATTTGCTGTATCTAATGATGTTAAGCAAGGCACACCATTTTCAACTGTTGTGCGACGGATTTGGAAGCCGTCTCGTTCTACTTCTTTACCTTTAGTCATGGTGTTAATAACAATTTGAACATCACCATTTTGAATGCGCGTCAACAAATCATTTTCGCCACCAATTTTACCAACTACTTCAGCTGGAATATGATGCTGAGCAAGTTTATCCGCTGTGCCTTTCGTCGCTAAAATTTTATATCCCACTTCATTTAAGCGCTGTGCGAGTTTAACTATTTCTTCTTTGTCTTTATCACTCACTGTCATGAGCACCGTTCCGTGATCTTTAACTTCAACACCACTGCCTGTCAAGCCTTTGAACAATGCTTTTTCAAGTGTTAAGTCTTTACCCATCACTTCACCTGTTGATTTCATTTCAGGTCCGAGTGTTACATCGACATTTTTTAGTTTATTAAAACTAAACACCGGTGCTTTAACAAAAACACCTTCACTATATGGTTGCACACCTGGTTGATAACCTAAATCTGCTAATTTCTCACCTATAATTGCACGCATTGCTAATTGTGCCATTTGTATATCCGTAATTTTACTTAAAAATGGCACCGTACGACTAGAACGCGGATTTACTTCTAATACGTAAACACCATCATGAGCTATCACAAACTGAATATTAATCAACCCTACAATATTTAACCCTTTGGCTAACTTGATTGTATAATCTTCTAACGTATCAAGTTCTTCTTGTGATAATGTTTGCGGTGGATAAACAGCGATTGAATCACCACTGTGCACGCCAGCACGCTCAATATGTTCCATAATACCTGGAATGATAACTGTATCGCCATCACTAATAGCATCGACTTCTATTTCTTTACCCGTCAAATATCTATCAACTAATACAGGATGTTCTGGACTAGCTTTTACCGCTTGTTCCATATAATTTTCTAATTCTTGATCATTGTCGACAATTTCCATAGCACGTCCACCTAGTACGTACGACGGTCTTACAACTACTGGATAACCAATTTCACGTGCATTATTTAAAGCTTCTTGTGGTGACGTAGCCGTTTTTCCTTTTGGTTGTGGCACATGAATATCTCTTAACAATGCTTCAAATTCTTTTCGATCTTCAGCTCTATTCAAGTCTTCTAGTGAAGTACCTAATATTTGAACACCATGCTTTGTTAATTTATCCGCTAGGTTAATTGCTGTTTGCCCACCAAATTGCACAACCACACCTTTAGGTTGTTCTAAATTAATGATATTCATTACATCTTCTTCTGTTAACGGTTCAAAATATAATTTATCTGAAATTGAAAAGTCTGTTGATACGGTTTCTGGATTATTATTAACAATAATTGCTTCATAACCTGCTTGCTGAATCGCCCATACAGCATGAACGGTTGCATAGTCGAATTCTACACCTTGGCCGATACGAATAGGCCCAGAACCAAGTACTAAGATCTTTTCTTTATCTGTTACAACTGATTCATTCTCAGTTTCATATGTTCCATAATAATATGGCGTTGATGATTCGAATTCTGCAGCACATGTATCTACCATTTTGTAAACTGGTTTAATTTGATGTGCCATGCGCAGTTGATAAACCGCTTCTGTTTCCATATCCCAACGATGGGCAATAACTCGGTCACTAAAGCCATAATCTTTAGCATATTTAAGATAATCTAAATCTCCAGGATGTGCTTTTAATTCATGCTCAATATTGATAATGTTTTGGAATTTATGTAAGAAGAAATAATCAATTTTAGTCATTTCATGTATTTCTTCTAATGTTGTACCCCGACGAATTGCTTCACCAATAAAGAATAAACGTTCGTCATCTTGATGACTAATTCGCTCTTTAATATAGTCTAAATCAAAACTTTCACCATTAGGTAGTCCAAGGTGATGCACCCCATACTCTAACGAGCGAATCGCTTTCAATAACGATTCTTCATACGTGCGCCCTATCGCCATCACTTCACCTGTAGCTTTCATTTGTGTACCTAATTCACGTTCACCTTTTTCAAATTTATCGAATGGAAAACGCGGAATTTTCGATATAACATAGTCTAATGTAGGTTCAAATGCTGCATAAGATGTGCCTGTAATAGGATTAAGCATTTCATCTAATGTTAATCCTACTGCAATTTTAGCGGCTAATTTCGCAATAGGATATCCCGTTGCTTTAGAAGCTAATGCTGATGAACGAGACACACGTGGATTAACTTCTATAATGTAGTAATTAAATGAATGCGGATCTAAAGCGAGTTGAACATTACAACCCCCTTCTATTCCTAAGGCTCTAACCACCTTCAGTGAGACATCACGCAACATTTGATATTCAACGTCTGATAATGTTTGACTTGGTGCTACAACAATAGAATCCCCAGTATGAATACCTACTGGATCAATGTTTTCCATATTACAAACCACGATAGCATTATCATTTTTATCGCGCATCACTTCGTATTCGATTTCTTTAAATCCTGCGATAGACTTTTCAATCAAACATTGCGTTGCTGGACTATAATGTAAACCATTGCTAACGACTTCTTTTAGTTCTTCATCATTGTGACAAATGCCGCCTCCGGTACCACCCATCGTAAATGCTGGTCGCACAATTAACGGATAACCAACCTGTTCTTTAAAACTAAACGCTTGTTCAACCGTATTAACGATATCACTTTCTGGTACTGGCACATCCAAATCATTCATCAAAGTGCGGAATAGTTCTCGATCTTCTGCTTGTTGAATTGACTTTAATTCTGTGCCTAACAATTTAACATTATTCGCCTCTAACACACCACTCTCATGAAGTTGAATTGCCATGTTTAATCCCGTTTGACCACCTAATGTTGGCAATAAAGCATCAGGTTGTTCTTTGCGAATAATACGCGCAATAAAATCATGTGTTAACGGTTCGATATATACTTTATCTGCAATTTCTTTATCAGTCATAATCGTAGCAGGGTTAGAATTAACTAGAATGACTCGGTAGCCTTCTTCTTTAAGTGCTAAACACGCTTGTGTACCTGCGTAGTCAAATTCTGCTGCTTGTCCAATGATAATTGGTCCTGAACCTATTACTAAAATCGTTTTGATATCGTCACGTTTAGGCATGAGTATTACGCTCCTTTTCTTTAAACTCATTAATCATTGCTATAAAATCATCAAACAAATAATTAGAATCACTTGGACCTGGTCTTGCTTCAGGGTGATACTGCACTGAAAAAGCTGGTAATGTTTTGTGACGTAAACCTTCAACCGTATCGTCATTTAGTGCAATATGTGTAATTTCTAAATCAGTTTGTGCTAATGAATCTTTGTCAATCGCATAGCCATGGTTTTGACTTGTAATATCTACTTTTCCAGTTCTCAAATCTTTAACTGGATGATTAGCACCTCGATGACCAAATTTCATTTTAAATGACGATGCCCCTTGTGATAATGCAAATAGTTGATGTCCTAAACAAATACCAAAAAATGGTATTTTCCCTAAAATTCCTTTTATCATGTTGATGGCAACTTCAACAACATCTGGATCACCTGGTCCATTTGATAGCATGACGCCATCCGGTGACATCGCTAAAATTGCTTCAGCAGTTGTATCGTAAGGAACCACAGTCACATTACATCCTCTTAAATTGAGTTCACGTACAATATTTTGTTTTTTCCCAAAGTCTAATAATACTACGCTAAGATTCGAACCAGTAGATACATATGGTGTCTTTGTTGATACTGTCATTACTTCGTCTCTCGGTAATTCCGTTGACTTTAATTTGTTAATAAGTTCATCAATATTTTCTCTGCAATCTGTAAACGCTGCGCGTAATACACCATGCTGACGAATTTTGCGTGTAATACTACGTGTATCTACGCCAGAAATTCCAGGTATCTTGTATTGAACAAGTACTTCGTGCAATGTTTTTTGCTGTCTAAAGTTACTTGGATGTGTACTAGCTTCTTTTACGACAACACCATTTAAAGTTGGTGTTAACGCTTCAAAGTCATCTCTATTAATTCCATAATTACCAATAAGTGGATAAGTAAAGGTAATAATTTGTCCAGTATATGACGGATCAGAAATCGTCTCTTGATAACCAGTCATAGCAGTGTTAAAGACGATTTCGCCTATTGATAGTTCATCAGAACCTAACTTATAACCTTCATAGAATGTTCCATCTTCTAATACAAGATAACGTCGTTCCAGCATATTACACTTCCTCCTTATATTTAACATCGCCTGCTACCATTGTTAACACAGGGTTCCCGTATACTTTATACCCTATAAATGGTGTGTTATCAGCTTTAGACAAGAAATCTTCTCCTCTGATTTCTCGCTCTTCATCAAGGTTGATGATTGTTAAGTCAGCAAAACTTCCTTCTTCTAATCGTCCGTATGGCAAATCAAAAGTTTGAGCTGGTTTAATAGTTAAATAATCAACTAATTGTTGTAATGACCAATCCCCATTTTTAACAAAATGTGTGTAAAGTAATGGAAAAGCTGTTTCACTACCAACGATACCAAATGGCGCTTTCGTCATTGGTTGTGCTTTTTCTTCTTTTGCATGAGGCGCATGATCTGTTGCAATACAATCAATTGTACCGTCTAACAAGCCTTCTAATAATGCCTCTCTATCTTCTTTACTTCTTAAAGGAGGATTCATTTTAAAAATCGCATTATCTCCAGGTACATCATCTTCTGTTAATAGCAAATGATGTGGCGTTACTTCTGCAGTTACATGAATGCCCGCTGCTTTAGCATCACGAATGGCTCTAACGCTTTCTTTTGTTGAGACATGACAAACGTGATAATGGCAATGAGCTGCTTCAGCTAATAGCACATCTCTCGCAATTTGAACGGCTTCACAAATATTGGGTATACCTGGTATGCCTAGTTCTTCACTCCGCTTACCTTGATGCATTGCACCACCGTATATTAAGCTATTATCTTCACAATGTGCAACAACCGCTTTATTAACTTTGGCAGCGGCCTGCATTGCTTCGTACATCATTGCAGATTCTTGAACACCTACCCCGTCATCAGTAAAAGCAAATGCACCATCTTGAGCTAACGCTTCAAAATCAACATGTTCTTTACCTGCTTGTCTCACTGTAATAGCAGCATAAGGTAAGACTCTAACTTGTGCAGTTTCTTTAATTAATTGTTTTAAATTATCAAAATGCGTCACTGAATCAGGCACTGGACGCGTATTGGGCATAGGACATACTGTTGTAAATCCACCGCGTGCGGCTGCCTTAGTTCCTGTTTCAATTGTCTCTTTATGTTCTCCACCCGGTTCTCTCAAATGAACATGAACGTCTACAAATCCTGGTGCTACAAATTGTCCATGAGCATCTATCACTTCAACGTTATCATCTATGTTAATCGTGTCATTGATTTCTTTAATGTATTGTCCATCGATTAAAATTGACTTTTGTTTAAGTTCGCCATTATCTAAGATTTGTGCATTTTTAATTAATTTCATTAGTGATTCTCCTTTTCCTTTAAAAGTTCATTAATGACTGCCATGCGTAAGTACATACCATTTTCCATTTGCTTAAAAATACGAGATTTAGGTGCTTCAACCAAAGATGTATCGATTTCAACACCACGATTTACTGGTGCCGGATGCATAATAATCGCACTATCTTTTAATCGTTCATATCTTGACTTTGTCAAACCAAATTGTTCATGATAATGCTGCGCTTCAAAAGATGTTTGTGACGCTGCTTCATGACGTTCATGTTGCACACGGAGCAACATCACGATATCTACTTCTTCAATCACATCATCGATATCAACATATGGTGCTGATAATGTATCATCAATCCATTGTGGTGGACTTGAGAAACAGACACGTGCACCTAGTTTAGTCAAACTATCATAATTGCTACGTGCAACTCTCGAGTTCTTAACATCACCACAGATGAGTATGTTTAAACCAGCAAAATCTTTAAATTCTTCGTAAATGGTCATAATGTCTAATAAACTTTGAGTTGGATGTTGACCACTACCATCTCCTGCATTAGCTATTGGGATATTAATATCTGCAAGTTCTTTGTAATAAGCATTCTGCGGATGTCTGATAACTAATAAATCTACCCCTATATGCTCTAATGTCTTACATGTATCATATAAAGATTCACCTTTTTGAACTGATGAAGTTGCTGTTTCAAAGTTAACTAGTGATAAACCTAACTTTTGTTCTGCTACTTCAAAACTACATTTCGTGCGTGTTGAATTCTCGAAGAATAAATTAGCAACAAACTGTTGTTGATGCGCCTTATCAGGATAATGTCCAGCTTTATATTGACTCGCAGTTTCAATTAAATGATAAATTTCTTCAATACTTAATTCTTCCATAGACAGTAGATGCTTCATCATTCATCCTCCTTATACATTCATTATTTTATTTGCTGTGCTTTTTCTTTTGGTAAAATCAAATTAAGTATAATTCCAGATAAAGCGGCTAAAGCCATACCTTCTAATTGAAGATTGATGCCAATGTCCTTTAAATTAATCACTAAGTTTCCTATACCCACAACTAAGACAACAGAAGCAATCACAAGATTACGATTATCCGCGAAATTAACATTGCTCTCAACTAACATGCGTAAACCACTTGCAGCAATAATTCCGAATAATAGAATGGACACACCGCCCATAACTGGTGTCGGTATAGATGAAACTAAGGCCGTGAATTTACCTATAAATGCTAAAACAATTGCGATGACAGCTGCACCACCTATAACATAAATGCTATATATTTTCGTAATAGCTAGTACACCAATATTTTCACCATAGGTTGTACTTGGTGGTCCACCAATAATACTTGCAAACATAGTCGAAATACCATCACCAATAATTGATCGATGCAAACCTGGATCTTCGAAAAAGTTCTTCCCTACAATCTTATTTATTACTAATTGATGGCCAATATGTTCACTTACAGTTACAAAGACAACTGGTATTAAAACCAAGATAAGCCCTAAATGAATAGACGGCTCATAATCTCTAAACGGTAAATAGATATGAGGCACATCTAACCATTTAGCTTTAGCTATAGGTGCAAAATGTACAAGCCCCATAAATATTGCAACGATATATCCAACAATAATACCGCACAATACCGGAATTAATGATAAGAAACCTTTAAAGAAACCTTGAACAACAATCGTAACAAGCAAAGTGATAAGTGCTACGACTAAATAGCTCAAGCTATAACCTTTCATATGTGCTGAATCTTGATAAACAGCCATATTCACTGCAGTCGGCGCTAAACTTAAACCGATAACCATAATTACTGGTCCTACAACTACAGGCGGTAAAAGATGCATTAACCACCCTGTTCCACTTATTTTAATTAAAATACCAATGATAATGTACATCACACCACTCATAAATAATGCGACAAGCATATCACCTAAACTATGTGTACTTAATCCAGTAATAATTGGCGTAATAAACGCAAAACTAGATCCAAGATATGCTGGAATCTTAGCTTGTGTAATCAATATGTATAATAATGTCCCAATACCAGAAGCCAACAAGGCTGCTGATATAGGAAGTCCAGTCAAATAAGGAACCAATACTGTTGAGCCAAACATTGCAAATAAATGTTGCAAACTTAACAGTCCCCACTGAGCCGGTCTAGGCTTATCCTTTACATCTAACACGGGTTTAACCGTGCGTTCAAACATTTGTTCATTCTCCATATTTGTTCTTCCTTTCTTATAAAAAAAGCTCTTTACATTAATTAATGTAAAGAGACTAAAAATCAAATTTATAGCACATTCTTACTCAAGTCGTGCTCAAATGATTAAAATGAAGTATGGTATTATACACAATCGGTAACGGTTAAATCTACTTTGCAACTAAATACAGAAATGCTTATCAAGGTTAACTTCTGATATTGTTGCGCTGCTTTCATTAATACAATCGGATTTTTGTGTATATTCATTTACTTCACCTTTTCCAGTCTCTCGTACTGCTTTAAAAGGCGGCTATGATATAACGACTGCCGTACGCGAATCTTTTTCTGCTAAAAATACTGAAACTGATTCGTTTTTGGAAGTCGGTATGTTTTTTCCAACAAAATCTGCGCGAATTGGCAATTCTCTATGTCCTCTATCGACAAGTGTAGCTAAGCCAATTTTGATTGGCCTTGAATGTTTAAGTATCGCATCAAGTGAAGCTCTAACAGTCCTACCCGTATATAGAACATCATCAATGATAATAACTACTTTACCAGTAATATCAACATCGATATCATAAGCAAGTTGCGAAGACGTTTGCTCAGTCAGTTCAATATCATCTCTAAATGATGTAACATCAATTGTTCCAGTAGGCACGAGTTGTTGCTCAATTTTTAATATACGTTCTTGAATGCGTTGTGCTAAAAATTCTCCACGCGTTTTGATGCCTAAAAGCACTAAATTGTCAGTGCCTTTATTATATTCTAAGATTTCATGTGCTATTCTTGTCACTGTACGTTGAACAGCTGCTTCATCCATAATAATACGTTCTGACACATTAACACCTCTTTTAAGAATTACAACACAAAAACCTCATGTCTTACAAGACATGAGGTTATCTATACAAAAGGTGTACAATATTTCTCAAGCAACTATAGTGAAATAGGCTATTTAAAATCGACAAATACACCATACATATATTAAACGTTATCATGCCTTTGAAGTCTCTCTGGACGTTCAATTAAAGACGTTGTTGGTTTTAAACTGTCCTTAGTTTACCGTTATTTTAGTAGCTTGTCAATCATGTTTTGATGCTACAGTTATCTCATTTTAAACCTCAAAGAAATGGTCACATCATATGCTACGCATCTCTCTTGCGAATGTCTTCAAGCAACTGTTCAAATGCATCAGGAAGTGCTGCTTGACGTTCAATATACTCCCCAGTTACCGGATGTTCAAAGCCAATTAAACCAGCATGCAAGGCTTGACCACCGATATCTAAAGTTTTTTTCGGGCCATATTTAGGATCTCCCACCAAAGGATAACCTATATACTTCATGTGTACTCGAATTTGATGTGTTCGGCCAGTTTCTAATTGACATTCTATCAACGTATAGTCCTTAAAGTGTTCTAATACATTGAAATGTGTCACAGCATCCTTTCCGTCATCTACAACATCCATAGACTGACGATCTTTTTTATTACGCCCAATCGGAGCATCAACTGTACCATAGTCATGAGGAATATTACCATGAACTAACGCAGTATATTTACGTTTAACCGATTTAGCTACAAGCTGATCAACTAGACTACGATGCGCAATATCATTTTTAGCAACCATTAACAATCCCGATGTGTCCTTATCAATTCGATGTACAATGCCGGGTCTGATTTCACCATTGATGCCCGATAAATCTTTGATTTGATACATCAAACCATTGACTAACGTACCGCTATAGTGACCTGGAGAAGGATGAACCACCATGCCTTTAGGTTTATATACAATAGCAACATCTTTATCTTCGTAGTAAATATCTAAATTTAAATTTTCTGGTTGAATATCTGCATCAACCACTTCCTTTTCGGTAATGACAATAGAATCATGTAACTTAACCTTATAATTTGCTTTAATTGCTTTCCCATTCACGATTACTAATTCATGTTTTATCCAATCCTGAATTTGACTTCTGGACCAGTCATGATTATAGTCAGACAGCAACTTATCTATGCGTTGTCCTGTGTGTCTAGTATCTGTAATTTCTATACTATGCGTTGTCATTAAATTAACCTCCCTATTCTTTTTTAGTGTCTTTAAGTAAAGCGATTATGATGAGTAACACACCTATAGTTAAGCTAGAATCCGCAACATTAAATATTGGAAAGTCATATCCAAAAATATTGGTGTCAATAAAATCTACAACTTCTCCATTAACGATACGATCTATAAAATTCCCTAATGCACCCGCAAAGAGTAGACTAATTGCTATTTGCATAAATAAATGATATTGTGCTTCTTTAATAAAAAAGAGGACAAGGATGGCTAAAATGATAATTGTTATAATATAGAAAAATACCATCTTCCCACTCAATATACCCCAAGCTGCACCATTATTGCGGTGTGATGTAATATTTAAAAATCCAGGAATTACCTCATATGAATCTCCAATAGACATTGATTTTACAATAAGCCATTTCGTTAATTGATCAAATATAACTAACGCTAATACAACCAATGTTGAAATGCCAACATAGAATTTCTTTTGCATCTATGTTCCTCCATTCGATACTTGTTTCTTTACAACACACTTCATTATAGCTTACTCAACCATATAAAAAAAGAGAGAGTGACATTCAGTCAGAGACCTGCCACGCTCATCATACTTTATAAAATAAAGTGCAATGAATTCATGTTGTATATTCTTCTAAATGATTTAGCCTTTAATGCAAACAAAACCAAACATTTACTTTCATTAGCAAAACCTTTCATCATATCTTTATTTTCTATGACGACAACTATTGCTAGTAATATCATTAAAATGCTGGCGACGATTAGGATGATTTCTTTGTTCGTATCATGATTCTACTTTTATAAAATTAAAGCGAAATTGTAAACCATCTGGTCCTTTTAACCAAAGATGTGTTGTTTCTGGATAATAAAAATCAATCAATGCTAAACCATAAGTGTGTTCATTATCAACGCGCTTAACTCTAGATATCCAATGATTGAGTGCGATGTGATGGTGATAATACTGTGAAGCTAAAAAAAGAGACATCTTATCCAATTGGGCGCTTTTCTTTAAACCAAAGTAGGCTTTATAATATTGTTCAACTTCAGATAATCGCGTTGTTTTTAGATGAATATTGCCGATTTTTGTATCTTTAGGTATACCCTGCCAGCCAACTTCTGTCGTGTAACTCAGTAATTTAGGAATATTCATAGCTTTAATATGCATTGAATGCAGATGCGTGCGATATAGCCAATCTTCAAGAGGATAATCAACATAAAATTTTAACATGTTGCCTTCTGGATCTTCGACAAAGAGTGATGTTGATGTACTTTGCTCCCCGCCATTCATCGGAATATCAAAATCACTAAATTGAACCATAAGATTTGCTAAATCGCTATTATGCGGCAATAATATCCCTATGTAAAATAACCCTGCCTCAGTTAGTTGAGGTTCACGTCCCGATGATATCTCTTGTAAGGTAAGGATATGATGAGATAAGCCTACATCATACTGCACACAATTAATAGAAGCAGTTACTACTTGAAATCCAATAACATCCTCATAAAAAGGCCGTAAAGCTGCTAAATTTTTTACATTTAATGTTATGCCATTAACAAAACGAGCTTCTGCTGAGTGAAACATAGGTCACGCTCCATTTTTATTGAATCTAAAATATATACGGTATATTTTACCTTTACAGTTTAAGTGTACATATTTAAAATTATTTTGGCTGTTTCCTACATTATATTATGAAACCTACAATGGGATATCAAGCATAAACTTAAATTTCAAATTTAACACGATGACATTGAAAGAAAAAAAGCAGCAGTGAAAATTAAAATCTGTGTAGACTTAATTAATCACTACTGCTTTTTATATAAGTTATTTACTGTTATATCAGCGTTATTTTATAATTTATTACTATTTAGTTATTGTAAAAACAATCCGTCTATGCCAAAGTTTTTACTTTTAAATCTAAATATTTTCAATTATCACAGCGTTATACTTCTATCATCTTTAAACTAACGTTTTTACAACTTCTTGACAACGTGGACAAAGATAATCTAATTCACCTACAGAACCTAAATGTTCACTATAATTCCAACATCTTTCACATTTATCGCCTTGTGCATGTTCAATACGAATATCTCCATGCTGATATGTTATACCATTATCAACTGAATCAACAACTTCAACTTGAGACACAATAAACAATTGATGCAAATCAGCAAATTGTGCTAAGAAGTCAGTAGCATTGTAGTTATCATTGTTTCCAATAATGACTTTCGCTTCTAATGATTTTCCAATGACTTTATCATTACGTGCCGCTTCTAATGCACGATTAACGTCATCACGTAAATACATAAATTGATTCCATTTATCAAGAAGCGCACGATCGACATCAACGACTTCAGGCATATCAGCTAAATGTACACTTTCTTCTTTAACATGTGGCGTATGTGACCAAACTTCTTCAGCAGTATGCACTAAGATTGGTGCTAATAATTTAGTCATATCCACTAAAATTTGATATAACACCGTTTGCATACTACGACGTTTATGTGAATTTTTCTCTTCGATATAAAGAATATCTTTACCATAATCTAAGTAAAAGTTACTTAGTTCAACATTGATGAAGTTTTGAACTTCTTGATAAATATTTAAATAATCGAAGTTATCATAGTGATGGATAGTACTTGCTGTAAATTCTCTTAAACGATTTAAGAGGTAGCGATCAACTTCAAGTAAATCTGATTCTAATACTGCATCTGTATCTGGATTAAAATCATTCACGTTACCTAACATAAATCTTAATGTATTTCTAATTTTACGATAAACATCAGATGTTTGTTTCAAGATTTCATCGGAGATACGTACATCAGCTAAATAGTCCGTACTACTCACCCATAAACGTGCAATGTCAGCACCTTTTTGTTTTACAACTTGGTCTGGAACAATAACGTTACCAAGTGATTTACTCATTTTCTTACCTTCTCCGTCCATAACGAAACCATGAGATAATAAGAATTTATATGGCGCTTGACCTCTCGTAGCTACTGCTGTAGTGATTGAAGAGTTAAACCAACCACGATATTGGTCACTACCTTCAAAGTATAAGTCCGCAGGGAAACTGAGTTCTGGACGGTTTTCTAATACACCTCTATGAGATGAACCTGAATCAAACCAGACATCCATGATATCCGTTTCTTTCGTGAATTCACCGTTAGGACTACCAGGATGCGTAAATCCTTCAGGTAAGAGTTCCTTAGCTTCACGTTCAAACCAAACATTTGAGCCATATTGTTCAAATAAATCAGCAACATGATTAACTGTTTCTTTAGTCATAATAATATCGCCATTTTCCGCATAAAATACTGGTAAAGGTACACCCCAAACACGTTGACGTGAGATGACCCATTCACCACGGTCACGAATCATATTATAAATACGCGTTTTACCCCAGTTAACTTTAAATTCAGTTTCTTCTATAGCATCTAAAATATCTTGTCTTACTTTATTGATTGATGCGAACCACTGAGGTGTTGCTCGGAAAATAACTGGTTTTTTTGTACGCCAGTCATGTGGATAACTATGTGTAATAAAGCTTAATTTTAATAATGCATCTTTTTCAGTTAATAAATCAGTAACTGCTTTATTAGCTTTGTCATAAAACATACCTTCAAATTGACCGCCTTCTTCTGTGAAGACACCTTTATCGTTTAGCGGACTAATAACTGGCAAGCCGTATTTTTGTCCTACGATATAGTCATCTTCACCGTGTCCAGGAGCGGTATGAACACAACCTGTACCTGCATCTGTTGTAACATGGTTACCATTGATAACTAATGAGACACGGTCTAAGAACGGATGTTGTGCTTCGACATATTCTAGTTCTTTACCCATAAACTCTTTCTCTAATTTGATGTGATTTTTATCCCAGTCTAATGCTTCAGCAACTTCGTCAGCTAATGCTTCGGCAATAATATATTTTTTGCCATTCACATTATACTGACCATATTTAAGTTCTGGATGAACTGTAATAGCAACGTTTGATGGAATTGTCCAAGGTGTAGTTGTCCAAATAATGAATTGTGCATCTTCATCAACAACGCCTTTTGAATCTTTGACATCAAATGCAACATAAATAGATGCTGAGCGTTTATCATGATATTCAATTTCTGCTTCAGCAAGTGATGATTCACTTGATGGTGACCAGTAGACTGGCTTTTTACCTTTATAGATTAGGCCTTTGTCAGCCATTTCACCGAATAGGCGAATTTGAGCTGCTTCGTATTCTGGTTTTAAAGTGATATAAGGATTATTGAAATCCCCACGAACCCCTAAACTTTTAAAATCTTTCTTTTGTAATTCTACTTGCTCAAGCGCAAATTCTTTACATTTTTCTCTGAATTCGGCAATTGACATTTTTTTGCGGTCTACACCTTTTTTAGTCAATGCTTGTTCTATAGGTAAGCCATGCGTGTCCCATCCTGGCACGAAAGGTGCATAATACCCTTGCATTGTTTTATATCGGACAATAAAATCTTTAATAATTTTATTTAAAGCATGTCCCATATGAAGATTACCATTTGCATATGGCGGACCATCATGAAGTATATATGTTTGATTACCTTTATTTTTAGCTAAAGCTTTTTGATATTGATTGTCAGCGTCCCATTTTTCTTGTATTTGAGGCTCTTTTTTCGGTAAACCTCCTCGCATTGGAAAATCTGTTTTAGGCATTAATAATGTTTCTTTATAATTCATACTATTACTCACTCCTTATAATTAAAAAAGAACTCTAAGTTCAATTAATAGGGACGGAAAATGCCGCGGTACCACCCTGCTTAACTCAACTTAGAGCTCTCTCTTGTCATAATTCTTTTTTTATTAAATCAGTGATATAAGAAGTCATCGTTTGTCAGGCTTCCACCAACTCCTGACTCGCTTTAAAACGTGATATCCTTCTTACGTGTCTGACTTAAATATTATTCATTATTTAGGTGATGACTGATCAGTGTTATCTTGCGTTGTTTCATCTTCTGCTGATTGAGATGTATGATCTGGTTGCTGCTGTTCAGCTTTAAGTTGTCGTTCTTCTGCTGTTAAATCTTGATCATTTAAATGTTGCACGTTCTCTCGTGTAATTTGTTCAGCATCTAAATCATAGTTTAATAAGTAGTCCCAATCATCATTTTTTAATAAATCAAGCTGCGCCTCAACTAACATGCGGAAGCGTGATCTAAACACTTTAGATTGACGTTTCATATCTTCAGTTTGGAATGATAAGCGACGTGCCTTTTCGATAGCATCGTTAACAATTTGATCTGCTTTCGCTTGTGCTTGTGCCAACGTTGCTTCAGCTTGCTTTTCAGCTGCTGCTTTCGTTTGTTCACCTGCTTGTTGCGCTTGAACAAGTGCATCACTTACAGATTGATGAACACTTTGATAAGACTTAATATTAGTATCGCGCTCTTCTATCACTTTTTCAAGTTGTTTTTTATCTTCTTTAAGTCTTTCAATTTCATTGCTTAATTGTTTTAAATAATCACTCACTTCTTCAGGTTCAAGACCATTTTTTACACGAGTGAATTCTTTATTTATAATTTCATTAGGTGTAAAAGGCATGCTATATCCTCCTTCGATTTACACTATTTAAATAATGTTTGATACGTAATGTAGTATTTATCCTTTTTAGTTCTACCACCGATTTCCAACAATTGTGCACGCCCATAGCCTTGAATAGATAATAAGTCATTAGGCTCCAGCTGAAAATCCGATGCTTCAACAATTGTATGATTCACCTTGACGCGTTTTTTCTCAATCAATTGTTTCGCAATTGACCTTGATTTATGAATCATATCTTTTAATACAACGTCTAAGCGCATTGCGCTGACTGTAGTATGTTGAATTTTCCAATTCTCTTCTGATTGTATCATATCTTGTAATGGAATAGAATTAAGTTTTACTGTTGCGCCTTTAATTCGAGTTAATTCCATCATGATATACGATTCTAACTGTCTTGTCAAAACAAATTGAATACGTTGCGCAACATGTATATCTCCTACTTGCTCTCGTTCAATACCTAAAGACATTAATGTTCCCAGCACATGTTGATGTTGCAACGTAACAAATTTTTCCGGATAGTCAATCTCTAAACAACATAACTCAAAGTCTTCAACCCGCGGTTCATAATATGACGGGGCAATGATAGCTCGCTGTCTTTCTGCATAAAGCCCACCATTAAATGCGACTTGTATATCTTCATAACTTCCCACTATCACTGATAGTATATATTGTCCTCTTGGATCTAGAAAATTTGTTAATACCGGGGCATATTGTTGTGCTGCCTGATCGCATTTGTCAATTAATCGGTCTATAAGCTCATGTTCTTCAGGGCGAAAATGCTGATAAATATCGATGATAAGTCCTCCTAAACGTACCAATAAAGTTCGATAACGTAATAAAACGAGGTTAAGTAGATTGTACTTCCCTCGTTTAACCGCAACTAATGCGTAGCTACATAAATAAGAATTGCTCTAAATATACTATCTAGTCCCCATTGGAATAAAATAAGTACAAAGAGTGCTACTAAAGATGAAATATCTATCATACCAAGAGGTGGAATGATTTTTCTGAAAGGTTCTAAATACGGTTCATAAATACTACTCAAAAAGCGGCCTACGACCGACTCACGTATATTAGGAACCCATGTAGTAAAGAAATAAATAATCATACCAAAATAATAAACAGTAACTAAAAATGATATGAAGTTAAATATCGTTGCTAACAAGCTAATGCTCATAGTTAATCTCCTTATTCGTACGGTTGTTCCATATTTTCAATATGGTCTGTAATACTACCAGCCACTTCAACATTGTCCGGTGTGCATAAGAAGATATCTGTGCCCACGCGTTGGATATCGCCGCCGATAGCATAAACTGTTCCACTTAAAAAGTCTATAATACGTTTAGCTGATACTTTATCGATTCTTTGTAAATTAACTAATGTTGCGCGTCGATTTTTTAATTCGTCTGCAATATCTTGTGTATCAGAAAAGACACGTGGTTCAAATAAACACATTTTAGAACTTTCTTGTGACGAATAGTCTGATGATTGATCCATAGTAACGACGTTTTTAGAGCCTGATTTTGATAGTGTGTTCATTCGATAATTCCTTTCTTCATTATTTTGATTTCTTGAAGATCTTCTATTAGGTACTGATCTTAGTTCGCTTTGATTAGCTGAGAAATTCGAATTTGACTGTGTTGCTTGTGGTGTACGTGATTGTGATGGTTTTTGTGATTCTTTTTCACGATATTGTTCTGGTTCTTCGACAACTTCTTCTTCGTCAGTAAACTCGAAGAAATTATTAAATAAATCTTTAATTGCCACTGATGGCTCACTCCTATTCTCCTACCAATTTAGTTCCAATTCTTATATATGTTGCGCCTTCTTCAACTGCTACAGGGTAATCATTACTCATTCCCATAGATAATTCCGTACACGGTGCATAAGTTAATTGTCGTTGTTGTATGTCATCCCGTTTTAATCTTAATTTCTTAAATAATTCTTGAATATATTGTGTATCATCTGTAAATGGTGCCATTGTCATCAAGCCTACAATTTTAATATTCTCATAAGCTTTAATATCATCTATAAACTTGTCCACTTCATTTAAATGGATTCCATGTTTAGACGCTTCACCTGAAACATTAACTTGTAAAAAACAAGAAATAGTATGGTTCGCACGTTTGTTGATTTCTTTAGCCAAACTCATTCGATCTAGCGCATGGAAATAATCAACTTCATTGATGACATCTTTAACTTTCCTAGATTGCAATGAACCAATAAAATGCATAACAGCATCTTCTGGTAATGCAGCTTTCTTTTCTAAAAATCCTTCTAAGCGATTTTCACCAAAATGTCTCAAACCTGCATCGTATGCTTCTTTAGCTCGCTCTATTGTAACATATTTTGTAACTGCTATCACATTGATATGGCTATCTATTGTGCTTTTTTTCTTATGACTTTCAATTTCTTGTTGAATATGTGCTAAATTGGATTTCACATCCATATCTATTCATCGCCTTCCTTACTTGCGTCCGATAAAAGCTAACATTCTACCTGTATGCCCTTCTTCAAGTCGATATGAGAAAAAGAGATTTAAATCTTCAGACGTTGCATATTGTGTAATATAAATATTATTTTGAGGTACTCCCATAGATTGTAATAGTAATGCATTGGCTTTTTTCAAGTCAATGCCATGACGATTCGTTCCTCGTGTCTCAATATAACATTGACTATCAATCGGCAGCGTTTCAAACTTTTCTTTAATTTCATCATTGATTTCATAAGAATTAGACGTTGCAGGTCCTATAACAACTTGCAAGTCAGATAACGGAAATTTAATTTGATTTATCATTTCAATAACGATTTGACCATATGTTCCTCTCCAACCAGCATGCGCTAAACCTACAAAGTCATGAGATTCACTATAAAAGTATATCGGTACACAATCCGCATAACACATCGTCAGCAGTACATTTGAGTCATAAGTATATAGGCCATCAATACCATATAGCTTGTGACTAAGCGCATCGATATTTGTACCTTGGTCTCGTACGGAAACCTCAGCCACTTTGTTCTCGTGTGTTTGTATTGGAAATACCCAATGCGCTCTAGGGAAATCAATAGCTGCTGCTAATAGCTGCTGGTGCTTAGTCACATGTTCTGGCGCATCATCAATATAACGAGCCATATTAAATGCTCGTTCTGGATAAGGGCTGCTACCGCCTTCTCTTGTAGTAAAACCTAACGTTACATGTTCAAGTTTGTCATCTTCATATCGCAATAGATGTGGTTCTTTTTTAAATCTATCTTTCATATCAAGCACCTCAATTTAACCGTCTTCTTCGCAGTTATAAGCAACGTATACATTACAATTATATACTAAAATTACAGTGATTTTAAGATTAAAATAAAAAGTCATCAGACCGCTATGACCCGATGACTTTTTATGAATTTTGTATTTTTCTTTAGATTAACGTCTTGTTCTTCTAGAACGTCTTTCTTCTCTATTTCTAATAAAGCTAGGAATGTCATCATCCTTAGTCGTTTGCGTACGCTCTGCTGAAGCTTCAGTGTTACGTGAAGAATGATTCGCCTTGAAAGAAGGCTCTTCTTTAGTTGTATTTGCTGTTCCAGGTGCACTTGAAGATGGCGCGCTTGAACCAAAGCCAGTGTTTGCTTTACGTCCTTGTGTTGACGGTTTATCTTCGAAACCTGTTGCAATAACTGTGACAACAATTTCATCTTGTAATTCTGGATTAATAACTGTACCGAAAATCATATTAACATCTTCGTCAGCAGCATCTTGAACAATATCTGCAGCTTCTTGTGCTTCGAATAATGATAATGATTCGCCACCAGTAATATTCATTAACACACCTTGAGCACCAACAATAGATGTTTCAAGTAATGGTGATGAAATTGCTTTTTTAGCAGCTTCAACAGCTCTATTTTCACCTGATGACACACCAATTCCCATTAATGCAGAGCCTTGGTTAGACATGATTGTTTTAACATCAGCAAAGTCTAAGTTAACTTCACCAGATACAGCGATTAAGTCAGAAATACCTTGTACACCTTGACGTAATACATTGTCTGCTTCTTTAAATGCTTCCATCATAGGTGTAGATTTATCTACGATATCTAATAAGCGATCGTTTGGAATAACGATTAATGTATCAACAGCTGCTTTCATTGCTTCAACACCAGCTGCTGCTTGAGTTGAACGCTTACGTCCTTCAAAGCCGAATGGACGAGTAACAACACCAACTGTTAATGCACCCATTTCTTTAGCTATTTTCGCTACAACTGGCGCAGCACCTGTACCAGTTCCGCCACCCATACCAGCAGTAACAAATACCATGTCTGCACCTTGAATGGCATCTTCAATTTGTTCACGAGATTCTTCAGCAGCTTTTTTCCCAATTTCAGGGTTTGCGCCAGCACCTAAACCACGTGTTAATTTTTCACCAATTTGAATTTTAGCTTCAGCTTTTGATAAGTTTAAAGCTTGTCCATCTGTATTAATAGCAATGAATTCCACATTGTTCATACCATGGTCAATCATACGATTTACCGCGTTATTTCCGCCGCCACCTACACCGATGACTTTTAGTGTCGCTAAATGATTAAATCCTTGTTCAAATTCTAACATTTAATTTTCCTCCTAGTTTTTATGGCCAATCATTCAAATAGAGATTTCATAAGTTTTTTAAATTTACTTTCTTCTTTATCAGATTTATCGTGCCCATCATGATGTTCTTCTTCAGAATTTTGATCTGTTGTATGGTCATCGTAATTTTCATGGTATTCTGGCTCATCTTTATTTTGTGTAGAATCATTTTTATTTGATTTACCTTTGAACCAGTTAAAACCAATTGATCTAGAAGTATTTTCTTTTTCTTCAGAAGCGATGACTTCTTCTTCAAATTCCTCATTATCTTGATAATTTATTGTAACATAATCTAATAATTCATCAAAAGTGATACTGCTAGAAATTGTAGAAATTGCAGATGTAAATTCAGGTTTTCTTATACCCATTTGTGATGGTGTATGTATTCTGATTTTTTCAGTTACTAATATAGTTAGTAAATCTTTCACACCTAATAAATTAGATGATCCACCTGTAACAACAAATCCGCCATTCACTCGTGTCAATTCTAAATTAATTAGAATATCAAATACGCAATTGAAAATGTCTTCCATTGTTGCTTGAATAATGTGACTTAAATCTTTTTGAGAATATTCTACCGTTTCTTCACTATCAACTTGATCTACAGTAAATACATCTTGATCTGAAGCGCTTTCTGCATAAGCATGCCCATATTGTTGCTTAATCTTTTCAGCCGTTTCATATGAAGTATTGAATGCTTCTGCAATATCACTGGTTATATCTCTACCAGCAAGTTTAATTGAAGCAGCATCAAGTAATTCACCACGTTCATAGAAAGCTACCTGTGTCAAATCTTCACCAATATCAATAACACATGTGCCTAGTTCCTTTTCCATTGCGGATAAAATGAAGCCGTAATTATAAGCATCAGAATAAACATCTAATACATCTACGCCACATGCTTCAACACATTTGATCATGTTGATTAAAATTGATTTTTCAATTGCAATCACGCCTGCTTCAACTTTAAGAGAATGTCTTGCAATAATTTCTTTAGGATCTGAAACTTCGTTATTCCCGTCTAAGATAAATTTACTAGGAAATACGTTAATAATTTCCGTACCAGGGACATCATTTTTATCCCGAATACCATCTAAAACACTTTCAATGTGTGTGCCATTAATCTCAGTATCTTCATAAAATTCAATTTCATTAGTTTCATCGAACACTTCTGTTGAAACGATTGGCAATTTTAAAAACACTTCTTTAATATCTACACCAGAAGCAATAGAAGCCTTTTTGAGCGTATCTTTAATCGCTTGTTTCGCAATGTCAAAATCGTCAATCAGACCGTTTTTAATACCATTTGTGTAGGTTTGTCCTGTACCTATCACATTTATACCATTGTGAAATTTTTCGCCTACTATTATTTTTACGCTTGATGAACCAATATCTACACTAACGTAGTAATGTTCCTCCATAGATAGGCACCTCCTGACAAATTACTATTAAAATGCACTATGTTTAGTTTACAATACGTCGTTACACTTGTGAACTATAAAGACATAATATATCGGAATTTTTTAATTATTTTTTTTAGATTGTTCGTTTATTTTGTTAAGTACACTTTGTAATTCACTTTTTGCCTCATTTTCTTGCTGAGAGTTTTTTGTCACATCTTGTTCAGTTTGTGATTGTTGTGCTTCTTGATTTTTGTAAGGTATGAACGATGCTCCTACTGATAAATCAATGTATCCATCTGTTGTTAAGTTACCTGATTGATCACGTGACAACGATTGAGACATTTGTGGGTAGTACTTCATTTTATCTGCTATCGTTTTAATATTGCCGATCACTTGCATATCATCTTTCGTATACAATTTAATTCGATTTTGCTTATTCTTTTGTGGTTCGTATGTTACTTCAGCAATCATACTTCTAATTTTAGGAGACATTTCCGCTAAGGCGTGAACAATTTCTTGTTTTTTATCACCTTTAAAACCTTCAATGATAGGTCCTCGGTCTGTTAATTGCCCTTTATAGTTTTTTAATTCCGTATTCCCTTCTAATATTGGAATATAATCATCCTTATCTTTAATCATACCTACAACTTGATTTTCTTCTATTGTAACAGATAATGTATTCGGCAAATGTTTCTGTATATCAACATTTTTTATCAAAGGATTGTCTTTTAATTTGGCCTTAGCCTTACTATTACTAAATGTATACATTCTTTCGCCACTATTCGCATTTAATTGCTTATTTATTTCTGATGTTGATACATTATGATTACCTTTAATTGTTACATTTGCTATGCGACTAATTGGCGTAAACATATACAACAGAAAAAGTATGATGATAAGGATCAGCGCTGTTATAACAATGTATTGGATTGTCTTTTGACGTTTTCTACGCTGTCGTCTTTTTTGTTCTCTTAGTTCTTCAGGTGTAAGTGGCGGCGGTTTCTCAATATCTTCATTATCTTCTGTCACATCGCCGTCATCAGTATTATGTTGGATTGCTGTATCATCTTGTGCTGTACTGGATAAGTCTTCTTCAGATGGTTCATTTTGTTGCTCATGCAGATTGTTTTCTAAAGCACTGTTGTTTATTTCATCTTCTGTGTTTTGGATTTCCTCATTATTTTCATGTTGTGTAGCCGTGTTGATGTGATTTGAAGAATCATGATTGTCTATGTTTGATTGTGTGTTATCTTCTTGCTCCGTTGAAGTATCGAAGTTGTCTTTATCGCTAAATAAGCGGTTTCGTCTGCGCTTTGTACTAGATTTACGGCGCTGTCGTTCAAAATCGTTGGCATTGATATGTCTTATTTTACTATCTGATTTTTGTTCATCCATGTTTATTCACACCCTTTAATATGATGGTAAGTGTGCTTTAAAACTTTCAATAAATTTATCCCCTCGTTCTTCAAAGGTTTGATATTGATCCCAACTTGCACAAGCCGGAGAGAGTAATACGACATCATTTGGTTCTATCACATCTTGTACTTTATCGACTGCATCTGTAACATCTATGGCTTTAATTACATATTTACCTTGACTCGTTCCTAATTTAACAAATTTCTCTTGTGTTTCGCCAAACACAACCATTACTCTGACATGTTTCATATAAGGAATTAGTTCATCAAAATCGTTACCTCTATCTAACCCACCACATAACCAAATGATAGGTTGATTAAATGAATTAAGCGCGAATTGTGTTGCTAATGTATTAGTAGCCTTTGAGTCATTGTAATATTTATTAGTTCGATTTGTACCAATATACTGCAGTCTATGTTCAATGCCTGAGAATGTAGTCAAACTATCAATGATAGCTTTAACAGGAACACCTGCCAATAATGATGCTAAGACTGCCGCCAAAATATTTTCCAAATTATGTTCACCAGGTAACACTAAATCATCAATATTTATAATTCGCACGCCTTTATAAATAATAAAGTTATCTTTAATATAAATGCCATCTACTTCTTGTTGTGTAGAAAAATAAAGTGTCTTAGCTTTTAATTGTTCTGATTCAATCAAATGGCGTTGGTGATAATTACAAATAAGATAATCATCTGCTGTTTGATTTTTATATATTTGCTTTTTAGCATTTTGATAATTTTCAAGTGTACCGTGATAGTCTAAATGCGCCGAATAAATATTTGTAATAATAGCGATGTGTGGACGATACTTATCTATGCCTAGTAATTGGAATGAAGACAATTCTGTAATTAAATATTCATCTGGGTGCGTATCTTGAGCGACTTTTGATGCAACATAACCAATGTTACCAGATAAGCGTCCAGTCAACCTGCTCTTACTAAACATATCACCTATAAGTGAAGTTGTCGTTGTTTTACCATTTGTACCAGTCACCGCGATAATGGGCGCTTCAGAAACTAGATAGCTTAATTCAACTTCAGTTACGATTTTCAAACCACGTTTTTGCGCTTCGATTAAAATAGGTAAATGATATGGAATTCCTGGATTTTTAACTATCATCGGGCTTTTATCTAATAATGACAGTGGATGTCCACCGCCAACGACTGTAACACCCATTGTTTCCAAGTCTTTTGCATGTGGATCTTGAGATAAATCTTTGCCATCATTAACAGTGACAATAGCTCCAAGTTTAGTCAACAATTTTGCTGCCTCATATCCACTTTTAGCTAAACCAAGAACAAGAACATCTTTATCTTCTAAACCTGTATAATTCTGCATGTTAATGCACTCCAATCCATAAGCCTATAAGTCCTGTAACCAAGCCAACAGTCCAAAAAACAGTAACGACTTTCCATTCGTTCCAACCACACAATTCAAAATGATGATGAATCGGACTCATCTTGAAAATACGCTTTCTAGTTAATTTATAAGAAGCTACTTGTAAAATAACTGATAATGTTTCAGCCACAAATACAAATCCAACAAACAGTAATGATAATTCTGCATTTAACATAATCGACAAGGTAGCAAATATACCACCAAGCGCTAAGCTACCCGTATCCCCCATGAAAACTTTTGCGGGATTAAGATTAAATGGTAAGAAACCTAGTAATGCAAAAATCATGATAACACAAAATGTCCCTATGGCTGGAGAATCTAAGATAAAGCTCATAATCGCGTACATTGTGAATCCAATAATAGACAATCCAGTTGCTAAACCATCTAAGCCATCTGTTAAGTTAACTGCATTGGAAAAACCAACTTGCCAGAAGACAATGAAAATCACGTAGAAAATGGATAAAGGAATGTCCACTTCTGTAAAAGGTATGTGAATCGCAGTTGAAAAATGAATTAAATGGAATACATAACTTAATACAAAAAATATAACTGCAATACCTATTTGAGCCAAAAATTTCTGTTTGCTTGTTAAACCTTGATTGTTTTTCTTTACCACAATGATGTAATCATCAATAAAACCAATCAAACCGAAACCAATTGTTACAAATAATAACAAAATGATTGGATTGGATTTGTCGACGAAGAATACAGCAATGAGCGAAGTTATTATAATGCTAATTAAAAATGTCAATCCACCCATTGTTGGCGTTCCTGTCTTTTTCATATGACTCTCTGGACCCTCTTCTCGTATACTTTGTCCAAATTTCATTCTCTTTAAAGTTGGAATAAGTACAGGTACTAATACGAATGTGATAAGTAGCGCAATAATCGCAAATAAAAAAAGCATAATTTTCTCCTTTTTAACTAAGATACAAAATTTTATACACATCATTTTCACTTTATTATTTTAACAATATGACTAACACTTCACATCATTATTTAGATGTATTTTATGTTGCCATGTGATAAGTAATATTTCATCATTACTCAATGATCTAGCCAGATAATCACGAGGAGAAGAAGCTGACAAACATTGTTATTCTGAAAATTGTTCTACAATTTACTTATAGAACAGGCATAGGGGCTTCTAGCTCCTCCATATCTAGCTGCGCAGATAAACATAAAGCGCAAAACTGTGTGATACGTGTTTATATCTTAATTTACAAATTAAATTTTTAGTTAACTCACATCATTAATTGAAGCAAGCTAATCTTCACTGTCTTTAGCTGCATTGTCTTGTTGATCTTTTGAATCCTCTTTTGACTCTTTTGACTTAGATGTATCTTTTTTATCTTGCTTTTGGTTATCGGTTGAATCATTCTTATCCGGTGAAGTAGCTTGCTCTTCTGATTGACTGCCATCAGCATCTTTTGCTGAAAGCGTAAGCTCAATTTTATCGCTTTTTTTCAGCTTCGTGCCATTTGAAATAGATTGATCAGTAACAAAGCCGGTTCCTTTTGTGATGACTTTAATATTCGTTAAACTTTGGAATGCCAATACGTCATCTTTCGTCCAACCTTTCATATCTGGCATTGTAACATCTCCATCAGTAAGAAGAAGTACTTTACTATGTGGCAATAATTCACTTCCAGATTTGACAGATTGCGTTTTTACTTTTTGACCACTGCCAATAACGATTGGATTTAACGATTTATCTTGTAGTTTGGATTTCGCATCTTGAGTGGCATCACCCTCAACATTTGGAACTTTACTATATTTTGCTTTGTTTGTTTTGTCTTTTGAGCTGCCGACATTTAAATATTTAAGTGTGTTTTCCATAATTGGTTTAAAAGCTTTACTAACACCTAATTCATATGCTTCTTGGTCATTCTTTTGTGCAAGTTTCATGCCCGCATAAACAATGATACGTGGATTTTTCTTAGGTGCATCTCCAATAAAGCTTACAAAGTATGGGTTAGGCCCTTTAACATAACCACCGCTTTTTTCATCCGCTACTTGCGCCGTTCCCGTTTTACCTTCGATATCATAGCCTTCTACACGATAATTCTGTGCATGACTTTTTTCACTGTTAACAACTTTATCAAGTTCAGTTTCTACTTTATTGGCTGTCTCTTCAGTTATTGGCTTACCTGCATAAGATTTTTCGCCTTTATAGAAGGTTTTTTTAGAAATAGGATTGTCTACTTTATTCACAAACCATGGTTTCAACATGTTTCCCTTATTAAAAAAGGCTGATTGCGCTTGAATCATTTGTACAGGAGTTACAGTCGTTGATTGTCCAAATGCTGATGTTTTTTGTTGTAATTCATTAGACCATGCAATATTACCACTTGCTTCACCATCAAACATGCCGCCAGTCGTTTTACCAAAACCAAAGCGTTCATACCAAGATTTCATCTTATCTGCACCAACTAAATCTTGCAATTGCATCATAAGTGTATTTGAAGAATAAGTAAATCCTTGTGTCATAGGTATTCTACCCCAACCAACTCTATTCCAGTCAGATATTCTTGATCCCATAATATCCATGTGACCTGATTTATACTTTTCATTTGGTTTAAATTTACCTTCTTGAATGGCAGCTGCTAACCCATAAGTCTTAAATGTAGATCCTGGTTCATAAGTGTTTTGATATAAATCATTTGCCCATTTTTTCCCAAAATCTTTACCCGTTTCAGGATTAAATGTAGGTCGTTGACTAAAAGCTAAAATCTCACCTGTTTTAGCATCCATTACAACGGCAAACAGATCTTTAGGTTGATAGCGTTCAACCATACCATCCAAAGCTTCTTCCACAAATACTTGTATATTGGAATCAATCGTTAAATGTACATCATCTCCACGTTTAGGTGAGCTTTCATGTTTCGTATTTGGTGCAATGTACCCCCATATATCTTGTATATATGATAGTGCACCTTTTTTACCATTTAAATAACTATTAAATATCTTTTCAACACCCAGTGCACCATTCAGTTCACCCGTATCTGGATTCTTCTGTGCACGTCCAATTAAATGAGAGGCAAAATTTCCATTTGGATAGAACCGCTCTGTTTCTGGATATAGTGTAATGCCTGGTAAGTTCATTTTTTCAATTTTTTCTTTTTGTTGATACGTTAAATTTGTTCCCTTTTGACCAAACTCAACTTGAAACGCCTTTTTCTGATTTAATTTTTTCTCAATATCATCTGCCTTCATATCGATGACTTCTGCTAATTTTTTAGCAGTTTTCTTTTTATCTACGACATGTCGAGGCTTTTTACTATTTTCACTGGCCTTCTTATCAATCACTGCAGTTAATTTGAAACGCTCAACATCTTCAGCTAACACTTTCCCGTTACGATCATAAATTTTACCGCGTTCGGGTTGTTCTTGATTTTTAACAAGATACGTTTCATTTGCTCGTGTTAGTAAGTCTTGTCCAGAAGAATGTCCGGTCACCATGATATATGAGTATCTTAAAACCAATATAAAAAAGAGCAGTCCGAATAAACTAACAAGGAGGACTGCTCCTAATTTATTTTTTTTAATTTTAATTTTTCGCTTCGCCATCATTACGCACTACCTTTACATTATCATTCTTAAGGCTCATACCTTGTGCTTTTGCCTTATCGTAAATGCGTTCATAAGAAGAATTCTTTTTAATTTCAGATTTAAGTGCGCTGTTCTCACTTGTTTGCTTTTCAATCTTTTGATCTAAATCTGCAATCTTTCCTCGCGTATCATACGCATCCATTTTTAAAGATAGCACATAAATACTAATCAAGGCAATGACAGTAATCAATGATATGTATAAGACCTTTTCAAATCTAGTAAGTTGTACAACTACTTTTCTTTTTACAGTTTGTCTTCTTGGTTCTGCTTGTGGTTGTTGTTTAGGAATGCTTGTTTGAGAAACATCCTGATATGGTTGGTAAATTTTTTCTACAGCCATCGTCCATTACTCCTTATTTCAATATTTCTGCAACACGTAATTTGGCGCTACGTGCCCGATTGTTTTGATTTAAATCTTCTTCAGTAGCAGTGATAGGTTTCCGATTAACTCTTTTTAACTTTGGTGTGTATTCTTCTGGAATAATTGGTAAACCTCTAGGTACCTCTGGACCCTTCTCATATTCTTGGAAAATCTGTTTGCATAATCGATCTTCTAATGAATGGAAAGTAATTACTGAAATGCGTCCATTAACCTTTACAAGTTCAATTGCCTGTTCAATTGAATCTTCAAATGCTGACAATTCATCGTTGACGGCAATTCGAATGGCTTGGAACACCCTTTTAGCTGGGTGACCACCTTTTCGTCTCGCTTTGGCAGGTATCCCTTCTTTAATCACATCAACCAGTTGTAATGTCGTTTCTATAGGCTGTAATTCGCGATGTGCTTCAATGCGCCGTGCAATTTGTTTTGAAAATTTTTCTTCACCATAGCGATAGAATATTTTTACTAATGCTTCATATGAGCATTCATTTACTACTTCATAAGCACTAAGCGTTTGTGTTCGATCCATACGCATATCTAATTTCGCATCATGGTGATAACTAAATCCTCTTTCCGGGACATCTAACTGTGGACTTGAAACACCCAAGTCATAGTAAATGCCATCTACTTTTTCAATATTTAGTTCTTTTAAAATGTGTGTGAGTTCTCGAAAGTTATTATGAACAAAGGTCACTTTATGTAGATGCGCTTTAAGCACTTCCTTTGCGTTATCTATTGCTGTTGTATCTTGATCAATAGCAATCAAATGACCTTCATCATTGAGCTGATTTAATAAATAAAGGGCATGTCCTGCGCCGCCTAGCGTACAATCTACGTATACACCATCAGGCTTTATATTTAAGTAATCTATGGTTTCGTTAAGCATAACGCTGACATGATGAAACACGTTTATTCCCCCATTTAAAAATCAAAATCTATTAAATCTTCAGCAATATCCTCGAAACTATCTTCTGATTCTTCATAGAAATCATTCCATGTTTCGCGGTCCCAAATCTCGATTCGATTTGACACCCCTATTACTGTACATTCTTTTGTTAAGTTGGCGTATTTCCTCAAATTTTGAGGTATGTTAATACGTCCTTGTTTATCTAGTTCTACTTCAATCGCACCAGAGAAGAACATACGCATAAACTTACGTGCATCCTTTTTAGTCATTGGTAAGGTTTTCATTTTCTCTTCAATTTGTTGCCATTCTTCTAACGTGTAACCAAATAAACATTTATCAAGGCCTCGAGTGATAATAAAACGCTCATTGAGGTCATAACGAAACTTGGACGGAATAATCATTCGTCCTTTTGTATCTAATTGATGATCGTATTCTCCCATGAACATTTTTTCTCACCTCACCTTATTTATAATTTACCACATCTCACCACTATCCTCCACTAATTCTGTAAAATATCTTAAAATTTATAAAAAAAGACATAAAAAAACCGTTTCGCCAAAAAGACGAAACGGCTATAAACCTTTATATATCAAGGTTTTACAACAATATGATCAAAAGTGTAAGAAAGTGGTGGATAGGTGGAGGGGTTGAACACATCCATCCCAAAATCATTCATTATTTGTAATGGATTCCATATTCTTTCTTGGAGTCCTCCCATTGGATGGAGTGATTCACTGATTTCCTTAAAGTGTTTCATGCTAATCACATTTTCACGTTCAATATTTAATAAGTATCTTTGTTCTAAATAATTAAGTTGTTTATGGTGGATTTCATGATTTTTATCAACTAAGTTACTATTATTTTGGTTATGTTGTACTTCTCGCTTTAATTTTTGATACATTTCTTCATGAATCTCTTTTAATTGTGAAACTTGATCTAAAAATGTTTGCGATGCTTGTTCACGTATAAATTTTTGACGCTTTTCTTCAATTCCATTAGTTAATACCTCAGCTATATCTAATTGGTATTGTTGTAAAAGTTTCTCTATTCTAGTATAGAGATAAGTTATTTTTATACGCGGTAATACAATAGGCATTTCCACATCTAACGTGTTAAATACTTCGCTTAATTCTGCCCAATATTTAATTTCACTTGGGCCACCTATAAACGCTACAGTATTGAAGAGCCATTCTTCCATTACTGGACGTGTAACAACATTATTTGAGAATTGCGCAGGATTTTGTTCAATCAAGTCTAATAATTCATCTTCACGATAAGTAACTTCTGATTTACTTAACTTATAAATACCATTTTCTTCCGTAAGTAATTGTCTCATATTATCCTGATGTAAAAATAAATGGACGTTTGTGTCAGTCACAATCATCTTTGATAGTTTATTGTTTTCAGTCTCACGTTGCTTTTGATGAAATGCTTTATTTATATCATTATGTTTGCGCAACATATCCTTTAAAATAGGACGTTCTAACTTTCTAAGTGGCTCATATTGCGCATCTATAAATAACACACCATACACTTTGAACACTTCATGTACAAGTGCTTTAAACATATTCGACCACGTGTCATAGCGTTCTATGATTTGCAAACACATATGATACAATTCAGCAGTATGTGTTGTTTCAGCTAATTCCTTGAAATATGCTTGCAGTGCATTTTTCATTTGAACTTTGTCCGGGACATATCGACTTACGTTACTTTCCGGTGGAGTCAAAGTATGATATTTAATCTTTTCCACAGAAGCCAATTGTTGATCATAAGCAAAAGTATGATTAACTTCATCAAAATCATGGTCTTCCCCAGCTATCCAGAATACTGGAACAACGCTACAATCATAGCGCTCTCGCAACTCATTAGATAACGTTATCAAAGAAAATATCTTGTGAAAAGTATATAAAGGTCCTCCAAACAAACCAGCTTGTTGACCACCAATGACAACTTTAGCCCCTGCTGCTAAGTTATCAATATTTTTTTGCTGTTGCTCTGATAAAGTTAAATCCGACATATAGTCTTGAATAATTTGTGCAAGTTGTTGTTCTCTACCATTATTAGGCTTGTTCATCTTAACATCAAAACTTGTTTTCTTCATCGCATCATACTGGAAAAATGATGTTAGCGATGGATCACTGTTTTTTAATTTTGTCATGAATGAATCATTATCATGTAATTTAGTAATTAAACAGTCCATACATTTTCTCCTTCAGTATCGCTATTATGAATACAGTATAAAGATTATACAACACATTGACAATTTAACGGCTTACACTTTTTAAAATTTTCGGTGCTTCGTGTTTCAAAACTAAATGAATTACACATATTTTTTAGGGTATAGTAAAATAAAGATGCTAAGGGGGATATGTTATGGTAGAAATTAAACGATTAGAAATTAATTATAAAACAGATGAACTTTTTGAAGCTTTTCGAGAGTATGGCAATAAGGATTTATATATGGTCGATGAATTTCAAGGACAAATGATTGATGCAAGTTCTGAAACACCTTTCTATGGCATTTTTCACGGAGATAACTTGGTAGCGCGCATGGCACTATTGCGTAAAGGTGACGTGGAAGAACTTTATTTCCCAGATTACGATAATTACATACTACTGTGGAAATTAGAAGTGCTCCCCGAATATCAGCATCATGGCTATGGACGTGCACTCATTGACTTTGCTAAAGAGAAAGGTCTTCCAATCAAAGCTATTGGACGCAATCAATCAAAAGATTTCTTTACTAAATTAGGATTTGAAGACGTAAACGCTAAAAATCCAGAAGGCCATGACGTGTTAATATGGTCACCTAAAGGTTAAAATGATCAGTTTAGGACATCATTATGCTTTAGACTGTGAACGATATATTGGCAGTAGTTGACTGGATTGAAAATACGCTGATACCTAGTTTTTCCAACCCTAGTCAATCTTGCTGGAGCGGGACTACGAATTCGTAACGAATGCTGTCACGCTCCTTTTTTTGAATGTACTCATATTAAGCTTGAGGACAAAATACATATTGCTGATTAAATTATGTAATTGTGATTATTTATAATAACATTTATATAGTTTTAGCATTCCACATCGTAATCATTTATTTTTTAAATTAACCGAAATAGATGATAAAGTTATTTCAGCTATTGAACACTTTATTATTTTATAGTGGCACTAAAATATACCTAGTTATTCCGTGACATAAAGTTTTATTTTCTCTTTTTATATAAAATAAAAAATCCCGTGTTACCAATGTTACAAACTAACATGGTAAAACGAGATTAATACAAATAGCGTCCTGGGAGGGATTCGAACCCCCGACCGATGGCTTAGAAGGCCATTGCTCTATCCAGCTGAGCTACCAGGACAAATTTTTAACACAAGAATTATTATATCTAATTCGACGCTATTGCGCAATAGTTACTATCTAAAAAAAGGTTATATTTTTCACTATTAATGCTATTTTAATCCATTAACGCTACTTTAATAACTTGACCCAGATAATGATTTTAAACTTAATATCAAGTTTCCTCACATTTATCCAACTTATTACCTTTTCAGCATATCTTCATGTTAAAATGCATTTAATTCTACTTTTTAAGGAGTATTTTAATATGAAATATACAACGTTGTTATTAGACTTTGACGATACATTAGTAGATTTTGATGATGCTGAAGAACAAGCCTTTTTCAATATGGCCCAAAATTACCAGTCATCTCCTACTTATGATGACTTCACTTTATTCAAAAAGATTAACCAAGCACACTGGGAAGCTTTTCAAAATAATCAACTTTCAAAAGAAGACGTGTTATCTCAACGCTTTATTAAATACTTTAAGCACCATAATATAACTGTTAATGGTCATGAAGCCGATGAGTGTTTTAGAGATGAATTGGCTAAAGCACCAGTTAAATATTTCAACGACACATTAGCTACATTAGCTCAATTACGTCAGCATTGTTCACTTTATATTGTGACTAATGGTGTCGCTATAACACAACAACGCCGTATTGCACAAACACCGTTTGATGATTTATTTGAGGGTATCTTTATTTCTGAACACACAGGTTATCAAAAGCCTATGTCTGGATTCTTTGATTATGTTTTTAATCACATTAAACCTACTGCGAGATCCACAGCAATGATTATTGGAGATTCTTTAACATCAGATATATTAGGTGGTCATAATGCTAACATTGCAACATGCTGGTTTAACTATAGAAACAAAACAAATTCAACAGCAATTAAACCTGACTTTGAGATTCGAACATTAGCCGAATTGTTGCCTATTATACAATCTACTTAATGTTTTAAAATATTGTTGCATCTATCAATAACAATTTGATAAGCCATACAAATATCTTTTTTAGTATGCAAGTAGTGATAATAGCATTGCTTTTATAGTTATTTTTGGCATAAAACCCGATAACCTATAAGCTGGAATGACATACAGCTCGAAGGTTATCGGATTTCTTTATATCTTTATGTGTATCGTGTCTAAAATTTCATTATTCCGATTGCGAAAATGCAAGACTGCACGCCTTTTATTATCATCAATTAATAGTTCTGCAAAAGTCTCTTCTTTTTGACTTCTAGATTGTGAGATACTACCAGGATTAATCACATGAACAGATCCAATCTGTTCATATTTAGCCACATGAGTATGTCCGTAAAAAGCAAATTGACAGCCTTCCTGAGCTGCTCTTTCTGCCAATTGTTGGCGTCCACGATTAACAGAATACAGATGGCCATGAGTATAGAACGCTTTAATGTCATCAGATGAGATAAGTTCTTCATTTGGAAATTCTGGATAAAAATCGCAGTTCCCTTTAACACGTTGGAATAAACTTAGTTCCGTATCATGATATTCAAATTCTGAATCTCCCAAATGCAAAGCAACATCATAATCTTGATGCCAAGCAATAATTTGATATAAAATACCAGCTTCAGTATGATTATCACTTACAATAATCCATTTTGACATTATACATCACCCTTTAAGTATGCTTGAAGTTGTTTTATAGCTTCTCCTCTGTGACTAATTTGACTTTTTTCTGTTGCACTCAGTTCAGCCATTGTGCGTCCTTTTTCAGGTACATAAAAGACAGGATCATAACCAAAACCATTATCTCCTCTACGTTCATCAGTAATTCGACCAGATACCGTCCCTTTAAATGTCCGTGTTGGTTGATCTGGTTCACTCATACTAATCACACACACGAACTGAGCTTCACGTTGTGTGATATCAGTTAATTTAGATAATAATTTGTCTATGTTGTCATCATCATTTTTGTCTAAACCGGCATATCGTGCAGAGTACACCCCTGGCTCACCGTTAAGTGCAAAAACTTCCAAGCCACTATCATCAGCAATCACTCGTTTATTCAATCTTTTAGCTGCTGCTTCTGATTTTAAAATAGCATTTTCTTCAAAGGTTGTCCCTGTTTCTTCAACATCAAAGTCTTTCAACAATTCTGAAATACCGATAACATTATCATTTGGAAAAATCGCTTTAAAATCATTAATCTTTCCTTGGTTATTTGTAGCTATCACAATATCGGTCATCGTTTATCCCCCTAATTTGTTAATTTAATCTGTTCTACTTTTACTTTCATATGCAACCACTCAGCAATAATATTAGTAATATGCGTCGTATCACCTGTAGAAAAAAAGCGATGCTGTGGCTGGGCTGTATAGCTGGCGTGCTCATTACTAAATGTTAACAAAGCACTTACTTCCCTAGCTGTCTCTAGACCAGAAGAAATGACCGTTTTGTCTCCACCGAAATAATCATTCAACGGTTGATATAACAAGGGATAATGCGTACATCCTAATATGACAGTGTCCGCTATACTGTTTCGCCAGTGTTTTAATGTCTGATGAATAATAATACTCGTTATTGTTGGATCATTATAACGCATTTGTTCGACCAAAGGTACAAATCCTGGACAGGCCACACCTGTTACCTCAACATTAGGATTGATGCGTTTAATGTGATGTCGATAAGCTTCAGATTTAATAGTTCCCTCTGTTCCAAGTATAAGCACATGTTGATTTTTGGTCGTCATAATAGCAGTACGTGCACCTGGTTCAATAACGCCAATAACTGGAATAGACAGTATGTGTTGTAAATGCTCTAAAGCGACTGCAGTTGCCGTATTACAAGCAATAACCAGCATTTTAATGTCAAATTCCATTAATTTATTAGCTAGTTCAGTGGTGAAAGCTTTAACTTCGTCTCCAGGTCTTGGTCCATATGGACACCGTGCTATATCACCTAAATAATATATAGTCTCATTTGGTAACTGGCGTATAATTTCTTTAGCTACAGTTAATCCTCCAACTCCTGAATCTATAACACCAATGGGTTTATTCATATTTTTCATCCTCAATTAATTGCAATAGTATTTTTATTTTAGCACATTAAATATAGTGAAATCATCTAAGGCTATTTTAAAAATGATATCCCTACACATAAAACATCATTCTAATGTGAAAAACCATATTAATTAAAGTAGATGAAAACATAACAAAAATTGATAAAAATCTGTTGTACTTAACAGTAACATCTTTTGTTATTTGTTACACTTTAGCATCTATGTATCATCATTAAAATAAATGATATCCAAATAACTATTTTAAAGGATCATACACTGAAGCTTTGCGTTACGAAAAACACCTATCAAAGCTCGGCTATAAAATAAGCCCAAAAACGAAATCAATTGACTTCATTTTCAGGCTTATTTATTTTAGAAATCTATTTTTCTAAAGCTTGTACAGCGATTATTCCACTTTATGATCTGAACCAAAGAATGATTTGAACATATGGAACGTTGTTTCTCTGTTCATTGCTGCAATTGACGTTGTTAATGGGATACCTTTAGGACATGCATTTACACAGTTTTGAGAATTACCGCACTCTTGCAATCCACCTGTCCCCATTAATGCATCTAATCGTTCATCCTTTGTCATAGCACCTGTCGGATGTAAATCAAATAGACGAACTTGTGAGATGGCTTGTGCACCGACAAACTTATTATTAGGTGTTACATTCGGACAAACTTCTAAACACACACCACATGTCATACATTTTGACAGTTCATACGCTGTTTGTCGTTTTTTCTCCGGCATACGAGGTCCAGGACCTAAATCATAAGTTCCATCAATAGGAATCCAAGCTTTCATACGTTTTAAGTTGTCAAACATTCGTGTACGGTCAACTTGTAAGTCACGAATAACTGGAAACGTACTCATTGGTTCTAGACGAATAGGTTGCTCTAATTGATCAACGATGGCTGAACATGATTGTCTTGCACGACCATTAATTACCATCGAACATGCACCACAAACTTCTTCCAAACAATTCATGTCCCAAATAACGGGCGTTGTTTTCTTTCCTTCTGCATTTACTGGATTACGTCTAATTTCCATCAAACAGGCAATGACATTCATGTTGTCTTTATAAGGGATTTCAAACGCTTCATCGTATGGTTTAGAGTCTTGATTATCTTGACGTTTTATAATTAATTTAATTGTTTTTTGTTTTTCTTTTTGTGGTTGTTGATTACTGTCTGCATGTTGGTCTTTTGGAGTGTTATTTGCTGATAGTGTTTCAGTCATTATTTTTTACCTCCTTTAGACTTGCTAGTGTAATCACGTTTACGTGGTGGGATCAAGCTTACATCTACTGGCTCATAAGTAAATTTTGGTGCTTCATCTTTACCCATATACTCTGCTAATGTTGTTTTTAACCATTCTTCATCATTTCGTTCTGGAAATTCTGGTTTGTAATGCGCACCGCGTGATTCATTACGATTATAAGCACCAATTGTGATAACACGTGCAAGTATAAGCATATTCCATAATTGACGAGTAAAGAACACGGCTTGGTTACTCCATGTCTGTGTATCTTCCATATCAATATTTTGATAGCGTTCCATGAGCTCAACAATTTTCTTATCGGTTTCCAATAATTTATCATTTTCTCTTACAACTGTAACATTAGCTGTCATAATTTCACCGAGTTCACGATGTAATTTATAGGCATTTTCTGTGCCACGCATATGAAGCAAATTATCGAATCTTTGTTGTTCTTCATCTACCCGTGCTTGATAAATTGAATCATCTAAATCAGCATAAGTTTTATCAATATTTTCAACATATTTTACCGCATTTGGTCCAGCGACAGTACCACCATAAATTGCAGATAATAATGAGTTTGCACCTAAACGGTTACCTCCATGTTGTGAAAAATCACATTCTCCTGCAGCAAATAAACCATCAATGTTGGTCATTTGATCGTAATCAACATAAAGTCCTCCCATTGAATAGTGAACTGCTGGGAAAATCTTCATTGGTACCTTACGAGGATCGTCACCAGTGAATTTTTCATAAATTTCAATGATACCACCTAACTTAACATCTAATTCATGTGGATCTTTATGAGACAGATCCAAATACACCATGTTTTCACCATTAATACCTAATTTTTGATTGATACAAACATCAAAAATTTCACGCGTTGCAATATCACGAGGTACTAAGTTACCATAATCCGGATATTTTTCTTCTAAGAAGTACCAAGGCTTACCATCTTTATATGTCCATATACGACCGCCTTCACCACGTGCAGATTCACTCATTAAACGTAATTTGTCATCACCTGGAATCGCAGTCGGATGAATTTGAATAAATTCGCCATTTGCATATTTAGCACCTTGTTGATAAACAATTGAAGCTGCTGAACCAGTGTTAATCATAGAGTTCGTTGTTTTACCAAAAATAATGCCTGGACCACCTGTAGCCATAATGACCGCATCTGAACCGAAAGATTGAATTTCTGAAGTTGTCATATTTTGAGCTATAATTCCTCTAGCTGCATTATCTTCGTCTTTAACAATTCCTAAAAATTCCCAGCCCTCATATTTTGTCACTAGTCCATCTACTTCAAAGGAACGTACTTGTTCATCTAACGCATACAATAGTTGTTGCCCTGTTGTTGCACCAGCAAATGCTGTTCGATGATACAATGTCCCACCGAAGCGTCTAAAGTCTAATAAACCTTCCTTTGTTCTGCTAAACATGACGCCCATGCGGTCTAATAAATGAATAATTTGTGGTGCAGCTTCAGTCATTGCTTTAACTGGTGGTTGATTTGCTAAAAAATCTCCACCATAAACGGTATCATCAAAATGAATCCACGGAGAATCTCCTTCACCTTTTGTATTTACCGCACCATTGATACCCCCTTGGGCACATACAGAGTGCGAACGTTTAACAGGTACTAATGAGAACAAATCCACATGAGCACCTTGTTCTGCAGCTTTAATTGTTGACATTAAACCGGCAAGTCCGCCTCCGACAACAATAATTTTCTTCTCTGCCATAGAATTGTCACTCCCCTAAATATTGAACTAAAACTTACGCTAAAACGAAATTTACATAAATGCTACAATTGCTGATACACCAATATAAGACAATATCAAAAAGACAATGAGTGATACCCAAGTGAAAACTTGTTGAGATTTTTTAGATTGTAAAATCCCCCATGTCACTAAAAATGACCAAATACCGTTAGCAAAGTGAAAAACGACTGCCACGATACAAATCATATAAATAATTGCCCACAAAGGGTGTTGTAATGTCTGATGCATCATATCATAATTAACTTCTTTACCGAAAAATGCCTTTTGTAAGCGCGTTTGCCATAAATGTACGAAAATAAAAATAAACGTAATTACACCCGTTACGCGTTGTAATGCAAACATCCAGTTTCTAAATATTGAATAATGCCCAATATTTTCCTTTGCTGTAAATGCGATATGAATACCATACAAACCATGATATAAAATTGGGATATAAATAAATAGAAACTCAACGATAATTAAAAACGGCAATGATTCCATAAACATAGATGCTTTATTAAATGCTTCAGCACCTTGAGTAGCTTGATGGTTTACCATCAAATGCACTACTAAAAATGCCCCGATTGGAATAATACCTAATAACGAATGAACACGTCTTAAGTAAAATTCGTTTTTTGTATGAGCCAAAAGAACTCCCCCCTGAAGAAACAATAATTAAAATTAGCTAATTTAAATGATGTGATACCACTAAGACATCCTATTTCTTGCTAATTGAAAAATAAAAATTTTAAGTTTTCACATTTTTTTAAATACAATTTGCAAGTATTATAAAATGAACTGGATGGTGGATTTA